>CENP01237473.1_pt1 | contig 18757 bp, 16 predicted proteins | sample 361281 | NCBI WGS metagenome assembly CENP01 (sample SAMEA2591122, study PRJEB7988) | marine metagenome | biome: marine biome (ENVO:00000447); feature: deep chlorophyll maximum layer (ENVO:xxxxxxxx); material: saline water (ENVO:00002010), including plankton (ENVO:xxxxxxxx) | depth 70 m | reverse complement strand
TCTAAAAAAAATCATCAAGGGGTAATTGCAAGGATTTCTCCAATTAAATTTTTAGATCTCAATCAAATTGATAGAATTATTACAGAAAATAAATTGCCACTCGTTTTAATATTAGATCAGATAAATGACGTAAGAAACTTTGGAGCAATTATTAGAACAGCAGAAGTTGCTGGAGTAACGGCAGTAGTTATTCAAAATAGTTCCTCTGCTCCCGTAAACTCTGATACAATTAAGACAAGTGCAGGTGCAATTTTTAATATTCCTGTATGTAAAGTTAATCATATTAAAGATGCTATTTACCATTTTAAATCTTTGGGTATATCAATTGTATCTGCATCAGAAAAATCTGATAAAAATCTCTATGATACCAATTTGAAAAAACCTGTTGCAATAGTAATGGGTTCTGAAAATAAAGGAATCAATAAGTCTGTTTTAAAAATTTCAGATGAAATTGTAAAACTACCTATATATGGAAAAATAGAATCTTTAAATGTTTCCGTTGCTTGTGGAATATTTTTATATGAGGCAATAAGACAAAGAATCTAATTATAAGATATCTTTTAATTCTAATAAATTATTTATTATCAAAACTTTATCAAGCTGCTGTTCCTTTATTTTATGGAAATTATAAAAGATTGCTTTCATTCCGATACTTTTTGCCCCTATTATATCAGCATTGAAATTGTCTCCAATCATTACTGAATTTTCTATTACAGCATCGGCTTTTGTGATTGCATGTAAAAAAATTTCTTTACTAGGTTTTTTAAATCCAACATTTTCAGAAATAGTAATTGTTTTAAAATACTTTAATAAGCCTGACTTTTCTAGTTTTTTATTTTGTACTTCTTTGAAGCCATTTGTAATTATGTGCATATTATAATTTAAATTAAACTTTTCAAGGATGGTAAGAGCATTCGGTATTAAGTAATTAAAATCTGAAAGATGATTAATATAGTCTATTGAAAGTTTATTAACTTGATTATCAGAAACTTCTACACATAGCTCTTTAAATGTATCTGATAATCTGTAAAATCTTAAATGAGCTTTACTGACTTTATTTAATCTATATAAATCCCAATATTTTCGATTTATGGGGTGATAGACTTTTAAAAATAAGGATATATCCACTTTTATATTATTCTCATTTAGTATTTTAAGAAACGTTAAATCTGAGTTTCTATCAAAATCCCAAAGGGTGTGATCTAAATCCCAAAATATGTTATTTATATTTTTCACTTCAGAATTTTTTTAATCTTTTTATAATCAAATCCATTAAAATTTCCTGAGCTCATAAGTAACAAAACAGAATTTGATAAATCAAAAGAAAGCAAAATTTGCTCAAATGATATTAAATCGGTTGCAATATTAATTTTTTGATGATTAAATGCATTAATAATTAATTCATGAGCAATTGGTTTAAACCTTTTTATTTTCATATTCTTTTCAGAAAAGGATATTACGCAATCATCCGCATTTTTTAATGTATTCCTATACTTTTTTATAAATACTGGATTTAAACTACTATAAGTATGCAATTCAAAAGCAACAATTAATTTTTTATTAGGATATTGTAGTTTAACAGCATTTACAGTAGCTTTAACCTTACTAGGGGAATGTGCAAAGTCTTTATAAACAAAAGATGAATTTGATTTGTAAATTAACTCAAGTCTGTTATCGGCCCCTTTGAAAGTTTTTATTGCATTAAAAAAATCTATTTTTTCAACCCCCATTAATGTACATATCTGACATGCAGCAGAAATATTTTCAATATTGTGTTTTCCAAATAATTGTATGGGAAATAAATCCCTTTCGAATCTAATGTTAGTTATTCCATTGATTATTTCATTTTTAATAATTGAATAGGGTATCATTTTAATTTTCTTTTTTATAGATTTTATAACATTGCTTACATGAATATCATTTGAGTTATAAACTAAAATGCCATTATCTTCAATTGTCTCAATAAAAATTTTAAACTGATTACAATAGTCCTCAAATGTTTTAAATACATTTATGTGGTCCCATGCTATTCCGCTAAGGACTGCAAAATTTGGTTTATATAAATGAAACTTGGGCCTTGGATCAATTACAGATGATAGATATTCATCGCCTTCTAATACAATAAACTTCGATTTTTTAGAAAGTTTTACCATAACATCAAATCCACTTAGTTGAGCCCCAACCATAAAGTCGGTTTCAATATTTTGAATGTTCAAGACATGTAATATCATGGAAGTAATTGACGTTTTTCCGTGACTACCACCAATTACTACTCTTAACTTATCCTTAGACATCTCAAATATAAATTCAGGATATGAGTAAATTTTTAAACCATTTTTTTTTGCTTCTAGTAATTCAGGGTTATCTTTTTTGGCATGCATACCTAAAACAATTGCATCAAGGTCTTTCTTAATTTTTTCTGGAAACCATCCTTCGCTTTCAGGTAATAAACTGTATTTAGCCAATCTTGATTTTGAAGGTTCCCTTATAATATCATCGCTTCCGGAAATCAAAAAACCCTTTAATTTTAGAGCTATTGCTAAATTATGCATAGCTGAACCTCCAATGGCGATGAAATGAATCTTCATTCTTCTAAAAGTATTTTTAGTCTTTTAATTTTATTACTTAAACCTTTGTCTTGTTTTTGACTCTTCAGTAATTCAATAGATTTGGTTAAATATCTTAAAGAATTATCCTCATTTAATTTAAAATTATTAAAAGCAAGATAATAATATGCTTCAGCCTTACTTACACGATCGACATGTGAATGATTTTCTATGTATAGATTTAAATATAAATTAGATAAATTAAAATCTGCATGAGAACTTTTAGAAAGGAACTTGGCTATTAAAAAATTAAAATGGTTGTAATCAAAAAATCTTTTTTTCTTAAAAAGTAGATCAATAATTATCAGTTCAGTTTGATATGCTTGATCATATTCTTTGAGATAATTATGAATATAACTTTTTGAGATTAATCCATGCAATTTTGAAATTTTATATATTTCATTTGAAAATTTCAAAGCTAGTTCATCATCCCCACCAAAAAAATTTGGTAGCTCCAATAAAATCTGAACTAATGCCCATCGACTATATATATCTCTTTTGTCGAGATTTGATGATTTTATCAGATTTACTTTTGCACTATTGATCAATGATAAAACTTTAAATTTACTAGCTGATTCTGAGTGTACTGCCTGTGAGCCACCAAGTCTATAAAGATAATTAGCATTATTGGGATTTATATCAACTAATTTCTTGTAATAAAAAATAGCTAAATCCCATTTTTTTTGGGAAGCATACGATTCTCCTATTGAAATTAACAACTTTTCGTCCTTATTATTAGGCTCAAGTAAACTTACTAATGAATCTATTTTTGAATTTTGTGATATTAACAAAATAGGAAGTAAAAAAAATAAGAGAAACCGCATAGAATATTAGTTAAGCATTTTCCAAATTTCGTCCTTCAATTTACCCAATCCTATATTTGATATAGATGATATAAAAATAAATGGAACTTTTATACTTTTAACTATTTCTGATGCAATTTCTTCTTCCAATTCACTATCCAATAAATCAGATTTTGTAATTGCTATTAATCTACTTTTATCCATCAACTCAGGATTATACTTTTTTAACTCATTTATTAAAACATTATAACTTTGTACAATATCATCAGAATCAGCAGGAATCATAAATAATAAAGTTGAATTTCTCTCAATATGTCTTAAAAAATAGTGCCCAAGTCCTTTTCCTTCCGATGCTCCTTCAATTATTCCAGGTATATCTGCCATAACAAAAGATTTAAAATCTTTATAATTAACAATACCTAAATTAGGTTTTAGCGTAGTAAATTCATAGTTCCCAATCTTTGGTTTTGCATCCGTAATCACAGAAAGCAGTGTAGATTTTCCAGCATTAGGAAAACCAACTAAACCTACATCAGCCAAAACCTTTAACTCCAAAGTTATTTGCATTTCTTGCTTTCCTATTCCTGGCTGGGCATATCTTGGTGTTTGATTCGTAGATGATTTGAAATGCCAATTTCCTCTACCACCCTTGCCACCTTCACAAATAATCTTTTCTTCTCCATCCTTGGTGATTTCAAAAAGTAGTTTTTCATCTTTACTATTTTTTACAACAGTTCCTAGTGGAACATCTATATAAATATCTTTTCCATTAGATCCAGTAATTCTGTTTTTGCCACCGTCACTCCCACTATCAGCTTTGAAATGCCTTTTAAATTTTAGATGATATAATGTCCAGAATTGTGAATTTCCTTTTAAAATTATGTGCCCTCCTCTACCGCCATCTCCACCATCGGGCCCACCTTTGGCAATATACTTTTCTCTTCTTAGATGTGTGGATCCTTTACCCCCCTTACCAGAAGCTACATTTATTTTTACATAATCAACAAAATTACCCTCAGTCATGGATACCTAAAGTTCATTAATTACTTTTATAATTCTTTCAGTAATTTCATCAATTTTCCCGACTCCGTCAATCCCAAAATAACAATTTTTTTTCTGATAAAATGTCTTCAGGATTGCTGTTTTACTGTAATATTCTTTAATCCGGTTTTCAATAATTGATTTGTTTGAGTCATCTGCTCTTCCGCTTTGCTTTCCCCTTTCTGTTAATCTTTCTATAAGAACCTCATCTGCAACTTCTAATGCAATCATTGCAGAAATACTTGAATCATATTTTAACAATAGGTGATCAAGTGCATTTGCTTGACTTTTTGTTCTTGGAAATCCATCAAAAATAAACCCGTTAACATCTAAATTATTTTCAACAACTTTATTTAACATTTGAATAGTAACCTCGTCAGGGACCAAATCACCTTTTTCCATATACTGCTTAGCAAGAACACCAAGCTTAGTATTATTTTTTATATTAAACCTAAAAACATCTCCAGTTGAAATATGAAATAAGTTGTACTTATTTTTTATCCTGTCAGCCTGTGTACCTTTTCCTGCTCCCGGAGGCCCAAACAAAACTATATTTTTCATTAAAAAAAGTTTAGTACACAAATATACTCTTTGAAATATTGAATTTCTAATTGATTAAATATTAAAATGTATTTTTGCATGATATACATGATTATTTATTTATAATAAATGCATTTTTTTAGCTCAAAATTTAAGATAGGAATTTTAGGTGGTGGTCAATTAGGTAAAATGCTACTTTTTGATTCAAGAAGATATGATTTGCATACAAAAGTGATGGACCCAAATAATAAAGCGCCATGTAGTAATATTGCAGATGAATTTATTGTCGGAAATCTAAACGATTATACTGATGTGATAAATTTTGGAAAGCTAGTTGATATTATCACTATTGAAATAGAAAATGTGAATACTGATGCACTAGAATACCTAGAAAAAATTGGGAAAAAAGTTTATCCTCCCTCAAAAGCAATAAAAATTATTCAGAATAAATGTGAACAAAAAATATTTTATAAATCAAATAACCTTCCAACTTCAGCATTTACAAACTACTCAAATTTAGCTAATTTAAAAGAAGATCTGGAAAAAGGAAATCTTAAATTTCCCTTTGTATGGAAAAGTGCAAAATTTGGCTACGATGGTAAAGGGGTAAAAATTATCGGCAACCATGATGATTTAAAATCAATAAATGATAGCCCGTGCTTAGTTGAAGAAAAAGTTTCAATTAAAAAGGAAATATCTGTGATAGTTTCAAGGAATGTTGATGGAAAAATGAAATGTTTCCCAGCTGTGGAAATGGAATTTAATGATAATTCTAATTTAGTTGAGTATGTGATATGTCCTGCTAATATTTCAGAGGAAATTTCCACACATGCATATGAAATTGCACAAAAAATTTCTCAAAAACTAGAAATGGTTGGACTTCTTGCTGTTGAATTATTTATTTCAAATGATGATAAAATATTAATTAATGAGGTTGCACCTCGACCACATAATTCAGGACATCATACTATAGAATGTTGTATTACATCACAATTTGATCAGCATATTAGATCAATTTTAAATTTAAATCCAGGAAAAACTGATATTAAAATTCCTGGAATTATGGTTAATCTAGTCGGTGAAAATAAGATTGAAGGAGATGCTATATATAAAAATATTAATTATATTTTTGATTTGCCTGGCGTAAATATTCATATTTACGGAAAGGAAAAATCAAGGTTGAATAGAAAAATGGGGCATATTACTATTGTTAATAAAGAAATTTCTAAAGCCATAGAAATTGGAAAAAAAATTAAGAAAAAAGTTAAAGTAACATCATGAAAAAAGTTGGAATAATAATGGGTAGTAAAAGTGATCTGCCAATTATGCAAGATGCCATTGATATTTTAAAAGAATTTAACATCGAATCTGAAGTTAACATTGTATCTGCACACAGAACTCCTAATAAAATGTTCGACTATGCAATTAAGGCAAAGCAGGATGGTATCAATGTGATTATCGCAGGTGCTGGTGGAGCTGCACATCTTCCTGGAATGGTAGCTTCGATTACTACTCTTCCTGTTATTGGTGTTCCTATTAAATCCAGAAACTCTATTGATGGATGGGATTCTGTTTTATCTATTTTACAAATGCCAAATGGCGTTCCCGTTGCTACCGTTGCTTTAGACGGAGCTATGAATGCTGGGATTTTAGCTGCTCAAATTATCGCATTAAATGACAATAATATAGCAAAAAAACTAATTGATTATAAGAGTAAATTACAGCAAAAGGTAATTGACTCCGAAAAGGATTTATAATTTAAGAGCTAAAAAAAACCAAAAAATTGGTAGTGATTCAACAAAAAAAGAACTGTAGTAAGGTTTTTGTTTTTTAGTTGCCTTTTTAATCAAAATTCCTAGAGCTATTAATGCTATTAACAGGTCAAAGTCTATTAGGTTTTTATTCATCAACAAAGAAAGCAATAAAACAAGTATTAAACAGCAATAGCCAAACCTTTTAACATTATTTATCCCATAAATATTAATAATATTTTTGAGATGCTTTTTGTCAGATTCAAAATCCCTAATTTCAAAAGGAATCATTTGGGCAAATATTATTAAAAATATGATAATAAAATAATAGATTAGCTTCCATAGTTCCATCTCATAAAAAAAAGGAAAAAAAACTATTAAAGTAGCCCAACAAATAGGTACAGCTAATAATTTAAATACTATATTTTTTCTCATGGAAGATTTTCTAAAAACTGGAACAGAATAAAGCACAGTAATTATACTTAAAGCAAAGAATATTATTTGTTCAATTATCCCAAAAAAATAAAAGAGTATAATTGAAAAAAAAATAAAAAAAGCTATATAAAGAAAAATAAGTTTTTTAGAGAATTGCGTGTTTTCATTAGTAAATTTATTTTCATTAAATTTTATGAAATTGTAGGCCCCAAATACAAATAAAAACATCAAAAAAATATAAGTATTTTTTAGGTGAATATCATTTTTAAAGCTTATAGTCAAAGAATAAAATATTAAGCATACTGAAACATGAATATTTGATTTTATATAAACTGAGAAAAATTGCATCATTTTATTTGTTAATAAACGCATAAATCTTGTTCATTAATTATTTTTTAATATATGGTAATTAGATGTTATATTATTTAATTTTGAAAGATATTTTTTTAAAATGAATACAGAATCTTTTGAAAGAAGACATATAGGTCCTAGGGATATTGAGATTGAGCAAATGCTAAAAGTTGTAAATGCTAAATCTATTGATGATTTGATAGACCAGACCATACCAAAAAGTATAAGAAATACTAAAGAAATGGTTTTGGATCCACCGATGTCAGAGTCTGATTATCTAATGCATTTGAAAAAGATATCTTCATTAAATAAGGTTTATAAGACATACATTGGAATGGGTTATAATAGATCTTATCTTCCAGCTGTAATTCAAAGAAATATATTAGAAAATCCTGGTTGGTATACAGCCTACACTCCTTACCAGGCAGAAATTGCCCAAGGAAGACTTGAGGCACTATTAAACTTTCAAACCATGATCACAGATTTGACTGGTATGGAAATTTCTAATGCATCCTTGCTTGATGAAAGTACTGCTGCTGCAGAAGCTATGACTCTTATGTTTTCCACAAGAACAAGAGAACAAAAAAAGGAAAATATCAATTCATTTTTTGTTTCAAGTGATACTTTTCCACAAACAATAGCATTACTAAAAACAAGATCAAAACCATTGGGCATAAAATTAGAAATTTCTGATTTAGATAAGTTTGATATTTCTAAAGGTTATTTTGGTATTTTTTTACAATATCCTGGTCTTTCCGGAAATATAAATGACATTGAGCCTATAATTAAAAATTGTAAAGAAAAAGAAATTAAGGCTGCAGTTTCTGCAGATATTCTTTCATTAGCACTATTGAAATCCCCAGGAGAGATGGGTGCTGATGTTGTTGTTGGAAGCACACAAAGATTTGGAATCCCTCTTGGATATGGGGGGCCACACGCAGCTTACTTTGCAACAAAAAGAGAATTTAAAAGAAATCTCCCTGGAAGAATAATTGGAGTTAGTATTGATCAAAACGGAAGTAGAGCATTGAGAATGGCTCTACAAACAAGAGAACAACATATTAAAAGAGATAGGGCCACATCAAATATTTGTACCGCACAAGTATTACTTGCTGTAATGGCAGGTATGTATTCTGTATATCATGGGCCCGATGGATTGAAAGAAATAGCAAAAAAAGTTCACTCTAATGCATGTATTTTGGAAGAAAATTTAAATCTCCTTGGATTTAAAACACCAAATAAATCTTTCTTCGATACAATATTAGTTAAATGTGATTCAAACACAATTAAAGGTAAAGCTTTAGAAAATGAAATCAACTTTCATTACCCTAATGAAAATTTGGTTTCAATTTCTATAAATGAAACAACAACAACAAAGGATATATTTGAGATAATTTCAATATTTGCGTCTTCAATCGATTCAAATATTGAAAACTTTTCAAATTTTGAAAGTTTAAATAGAATCCCAAAAAAATATGTAAGGACTTCGACTTTCTTAACAGATGAAGTTTTTTCTAAATATAAATCTGAAACTTCTCTAATGAGATATATTAAATCTTTAGAAAATAAGGATCTTGCATTAAACACTTCAATGATTTCATTGGGATCATGTACCATGAAATTAAATGCAGCTGCTGAAATGCTTCCTCTAAGTTGGAATCGCTGGTTAAATATTCATCCGTTTGCTCCAAAAAATCAAGCAATTGGATATGAAAAAGTTTTAAAAAAATTAGAAAATCAATTAAAAGAAATCACAGGGTTTGATGCTGTTTCTTTACAGCCAAATTCTGGAGCTCAAGGGGAATATGCTGGACTAATGGTAATAAAATCCTACCACGAAAATAATGGTGATTTTCATAGAAATATTTGTTTAATACCTTCTTCAGCACATGGGACAAATCCAGCTAGTGCAGTTATGGCTGGAATGCAAGTTGTAGTTGTAAATTCATCTGAAAACGGAAATATTGATATTATTGACCTAGAAGAAAAAGTATTAAAATACAAAGAAAGACTTGGAGCCTTAATGATTACATACCCATCAACTCATGGAGTTTTTGAATCCGATATCTTAAAAATTACAAATATTGTTCATGAAAATGGAGGACAAGTTTATATGGATGGAGCTAACATGAATGCTCAAGTAGGTCTAACAAACCCAAAAATTATAGGTGCTGATGTATGTCATTTGAATTTACACAAAACTTTTGCCATTCCTCATGGTGGTGGGGGGCCTGGTGTTGGCCCAATTTGTGTTGCAAAACATTTAAGTCCATTTTTACCCTCAAACCCTATTATCAAAACTGGAGGCGATCTTGCAATTCCAGCTATCTCTGCTGCTCCATATGGATCAGCACTTGCATGTTTAATTTCATATGGATATATTTCAATGTTGGGTGCCCAAGGTCTAGCTAGATCTACAAAAATTGCAATTCTAAATGCAAATTATATAAAAGAAAGACTACAAAATGATTATAATATTTTGTACACTGGTGAGTTGGGAAGATCTGCACACGAAATGATTATCGATTGTAGACCATTCAAAGAATATGGTGTTGAGGTTGTAGATATTGCCAAAAGATTAATGGATTATGGATTTCATGCCCCGACCGTTTCATTCCCAGTTGTTGGAACAATGATGATTGAGCCAACCGAGAGTGAAAATAAAAAAGAAATAGATAGATTTTGTGATGCAATGATTTCAATCAAACAAGAAATATTACTTTGTAATTCTAATGATACTGATAATTTATTGAAAAACTCCCCACATACATTAGAGATGGTCACTTCAGATTCTTGGAATTACAAATATTCCCGCAAAAAAGCTGCATTTGCCTTGGATTATATAAGAGAAAATAAATTTTGGCCACCCGTAAGAAGAGTTGATGATGCTTATGGTGATCGCAACTTAATTTGTAGTTGTAATCCGATTGAATTATATGCGGATTAATTTTTTTATGGTTTTATTAATTTTTAAGTTTACTTTTTAATATTAAAAATAAATTTTGATTAAAAATGTTAAAATAATTGGAAGCGGATCCTTTCTGCCAAAAGTAATCCAAGATAATTCAAAATTTTTAGATAAAGTATTCTTTGATAATTCCAATAATAGAATTGAAACCGATAATAAACTGATCACTGAAAAATTTGAAAAAATAACTGGCATCAAACAAAGAAGATATGCAGAAAAGAAAATGAATACTTCAGATTTAGCTTATTATGCTGCAAAAAATGCAATAAAAAATGCAAATATTGATCCTGAAACTATTGATTACATAATCCTTGCACACAACTTTGGAAATGTAGATAATAAACATCAAGTAGATGTATTTCCAAGTATCGCAGTTCGAGTAAAAAATCTCTTGAAAATTAAAAACCCGAAATGTGTAGCCTATGATATTCTTTTTGGATGTCCTGGATGGCTTGAGGGTATGATTCAAGGATTTAGCTTTATTAAATCAGGTTTAGCAAAAAGATGTTTAGTGATAGGAGCTGACACGCTTTCAAGAGTCGTAGATCCTTCTGATAGAGATTCTATGATTTTTGCTGACGGAGCTGGTGCTAATATTATTGAGGCATCTAATTCTTCAGGTGGTATTCTTTCACATAATACAGCAACATATGCTAATGACGAGGTTTTTTATTTATTTTATGGTAAATCATATAACCCTAATTCTGATCAAAATAAAAAATATATAAAGATGAGAGGAAGAAAAGTTTATGAATTTGCATTAAAAAATGTTCCAGCTGCAATTAAAGAATGTATTGATAAATCTAAATCTAATATTTCAGAAATAAAAAAAATACTTATTCATCAAGCTAATGCAAAAATGGATGATGCAATTGTAAAACGACTTTATAAACTTTATAGTTTAGAAGCTCCAGAAAATATTATGCCACTAACTGTAGATAGATTTGGAAATAGTTCAGTGGCCACTGTACCAACAATGTATGATTTAATATTAAATGAAAATTTGGATAATCATCAAATAAAAAAAGGAGACAAAATTATTTTTGCCAGCGTTGGTGCAGGAATGCATATAAATGCAATGGTATATGAACACTAATAATGTACGTAACTAATTTTCCAAAAAAGAGATATCATAAGACCTTAAACTTTTTTAAAAGATTTATTTCAAAAGATGAAAATATTTTAGACTTGGGGATTAAAAATCCTCTATCTGAAATTCTAATTAAAGAAGGATATAAGATTACAAATACAACTGGCGAAGATCTTGATTTTAACAGGTCATGTATTCATTCTAGCGATCATTCTGTTATTTCAGCATTTCAAATTTTTGAGCATATGCTCAACCCCTTTCAATTATTAAACGAAATTAAATCTAAAAAATTAATTTGTAGTGTTCCTCTAAAATTATGGTTTGCTAAAGCATACAGAAACCCACAAGATATAAGAGATAATCACTATCATGAGTTTGAAACATGGCAATTTAAAATGCTATTAAAAAAAACTGGGTGGAATATAATTGCCGAAGAAAAATTCACAAACCCAGTTTCAAAAATTGGTTTTAGACCAATATTAAGATTATTTACTCCTAGATACCTTTTGATATATGCTGAAAAAATAAATATTCAATGAGGATATATGTAATAATTGCTATTTACAATGAAGATTCTTTTTTAGAGAGGTCAATTAATTCAATTATTAATCAAACTATTATCCCTGAAAAGGTCATTTATGTAGATGATAATTCAACTGATTCATCCAAAAATATACTATCTAAATACTCTCAAAAATTTAATTGGATAGATCTAATTCACATTGAAACTTCAAATCAGCATATTCCTGGATCAAAAATTATTAATGCTTTTTATGAAGGATTGAAAAATTTGGATGATGATTATGATATAGTTTGTAAGTTTGACGGAGATATTATTTTACCAAAAGATTATTTTGAAAAGTTAAATAAGATTTTCCTTAATAATAAGAAAGTTGGAATAGCCGGTGGTAATATGTATATTTTGAAAAGAAATAAATGGGTTTATGAAAATATATCCTCAAAAAATCATGTAAGGGGTCCAATCAAAGCTTATAGAAAAGAGTGTTTTATTGAAATAGGAGGCCTAAAAGCTCATATAGGATGGGATACATTAGATGTATTATTAGCTAAAAAAAATGATTGGGAAATTTATACTGATAAAAATCTTCAAGTAAAACATTTAAAGAGAACTGGATCTAGCTATACTTTTAAATCAAAATTCCTGCAAGGTAAAGCACTGTATTGCATGAGATTTGGAATTATACTTTCAATACTAACATTAACAAAATCATCTTACAATACAGTAGATATTTCAAAGCTTTTATTTGGAATATTTGGTTACGTGTATGCTTTCATTTCTAGAAAAGAACGAATTGTTAATATCAGTGAAGGTAAATTCATCAGAAAATATAGGTGGAATTCATTCAACAAAAAATACTTTACAAAAGACTAAAATAGCTTAGAAATACTTTTTTTACATAAATCTAAAATCTCATTTGGTCTTGAGCCTACAAAAGAGTATGTAGAATAAAAATCCTGCCCACCACCTTTACCATCAATTTTTTTAATAACTGGGTCAAATAATATTTTAGATGTTATACCCGTTTTATCAATTATATTTTTTGAAATATAGCACGAGCAATTTACAATATCATTTGAATGACATATCATCAGAATCAATATATCAGTATAACCTTTGACAATAGAAAAGATTAAATTTCTAATTTGCTTTGGATCAATATCGACAATTCCAATGTATTTTGTAATCCCAGAAATATTTTCAAGTTTTCCCTCAATTTGATTTTTTAGTGTTGAGATTCTTTGATTTTCTAATAACTCAATATTTTTTTTGAGTTTATTACTTTGATTTTTCAGGTTTTTAATTGTTTCAACAACATCAACAGGATTATTTAGTAAATTGTTTATGCTATCAAATTCTTTTAATCTGTGATTATAATAATCTTTAAGAGAGTAATTAGTTATTGCCTCTATTCTTCTTATTCCAGAAGCAATAGCAGTTTCATTGATAATTTTAAATCTCCATAGTTCTTTTGAATTATTTACATGAGTGCCTACACATAATTCATAGGATTCATCAAATTTTATGGTTCTTACTTTATCTCCGTACTTCTCTCCAAAAATTCCTATCGCACCCATTTTAAACGCTTCTTCAGTCGAGACATTAGTTTGAACTTCAAGACCAATCTCCTTATCAATTAAATTATTAATATCAATTTCAATTTTATCTAAAGTAGTTTTTTCAATTTTCTCAAAATGAGAAAAATCAAATCTAAAACTTTTATCACTTACTCTACTACCTTTTTGCTGAATGTGATTGCCAAGAATTGACCTAAGTGATAAATTTAATAAATGTGTAGCTGTATGATTACACTCAACTGCATGCCTAAATAATTTATCAACGGAGACAATAAATTTAGGGGAACTAAACTCCGGAAGTTCTTTTGTAATATGTAATACCAAACTTCCTTCCTTCAATGTATCTGTAATATTGATAAATTTCCCATCTTTTAAATTAATTTTTCCTTTATCACCAATTTGACCGCCCGCTTCTGCATAAAATGGGGTTTGATCAAAGATTAACTGGTAAGAAATACCTTCTTTTTTTGAATCAATTTTCCTGTATTTTAATATACTGATCTCTGCTTCTAATAAATCATATCCTATGAATTTACTATTATGATTTTTTTTAGAAATTACAATCCAATCTCCAACAAAGCTTTCACCTGCATTTTTGGATCTATTTCTTTGTTTTTCTAATTCAAGCTCAAAGCCATTTTTATCAACCTTGAAACCTTTTTCTTTAGCAATAATTTTGGTCAAATCAAATGGGAAACCAAATGTATCATATAGTTCAAATGCTTTTTCACCTTTAATTATTTTATCTTTTGATTTCGAGGTTAGAGAATTTAACATTACTAAACCTTGATCCAAAGTTCTTAAAAATGAGAGTTCCTCTTCTCTAATAACACTTTTAATAAGCTGCTTATTTGTGACTAATTCCTCAAAATCTGAGCTCATTTTTTTTATTAAAATTTCAGATAAATTTCCAAGAAATGGTTTTTTTATTTCCAAAAAAGAGTATGCATATCTTACAGCTCTACGAAGAATTCTTCTGATAACATATCCAGCTCCATTATTTGATGGCAACTGACCATCAGCTATAGAGAAGCAAACAGCTCTTAAATGGTCAGCAATAACACGCATGGAAATATCCTTTTGCTCATTGTCACCATATTTAGAATTAGATATTTTTTCAATTTCTTTAATAACTCCAGTAAAAATATCTGTATCATAATTAGAACTAACTCCCTGAAGAACCATAGACAATCTCTCTAGCCCCATACCAGTGTCAATATGTTTTTTGGGTAAATTAATTAAAACCCCATCCGATTTTCTTTCATATTGTATAAAAACCAAATTCCATAATTCTATTACTTTTGGATTATCTTTATTTACCAACTCAGCGGCGTTAACCTTGCTCTTTTCAATTTTATCCCTTAAATCCACGTGAATTTCACTACAAGGCCCACAAGGACCATGACTACCCATTTCCCAAAAATTATCTTTTTTACCACATAATATTATTTTATCTTTGGATATTATGTTACTCCAAATTTCATAGGTTTCCTTATCAATACTCAAATTATCTTCCTCAGAACCTTTATATATGGTCACATAAAGGTCTTCAGCTGGGATTTTATAAACCTCAGTTAATAGTTCCCATGCCCACTGTATTGATTCTTCTTTAAAATAATCTCCAAAGCTCCAATTGCCCAACATTTCAAAAAAAGTGTGATGGTATGTATCATGTCCTACTTCTTCTAGGTCATTATGTTTTCCAGAAACTCTAAGGCATTTTTGAGTATTGGTAATCCTAAGTTGAGTTGGTTTTTTATTCCCTAAAAAATAGTCTTTAAACGCAACCATTCCAGCATTGACAAACATAAGGGAGGGGTCATTCTTACAAACAATTGGGCTAGAACTAACTATCTTATGTTTTTTACTTTTAAAAAAATTTAAGAACTTATTTCTGATTTCTGAAGAGTTCATATAAATTGAAAGATTTAAGCGATAAAAAAACTATTGTTATCTTTGCTGAAATTTTAATATTACAGATACAAAGATATAATTTTAAAAATGGCTAAAGTAAAATATTATTATGATTCTGAATCACTGTCCTACAAAAAGATAAAGCCTAGTAAGAAAAGCGTATTTAAAGATGCATTTAGATATATTTTTAGTTCAGTAGCATTAGCTTTCATATTTATTATTACTGCAGGTTATTTCTTCAAATCTCCTCAGCAAAAATCCATGGAAAGAGAACTTGAAAATATGATTTTTCAATATTCTCAACTTGATAAAAAAATTGAAGAATTAGATCTCGTGTTAAATAATATAGAGGACAGAGATAACTCAATTTACAGAATATACTTTGAAGCAAGTCCTATAAGCTCTGATAAAAGGAAAGCAGGTATTGGGGGTATAAACAGATATAAAAAATTTGACGGATATGAGTATTCAGACTTAATTAAAAATACTAATGAAAAAATTGATGTCTTACAAAAAAGACTTATTATTCAATCTAAGTCCCTTGACGAAATTTCTAAGTTAGCTAATGACAAAAAAGAGTTTTTAAAATCTATACCTGCGATTCAACCTGTTAACAATGATGATTTAACCAGAATTGCATCTGGCTTTGGGAAACGTAATGATCCTTTTACAAAAATTATTAAGTTTCACCATGGAGTTGATTTTGCTGCTCCTCAGGGGACACCCGTTTATGCTACAGGTGATGGTGTAATTAAAAGAGTTGATAATAGATCCTCAGGATATGGGAATCATATAAGAATTGATCATGGATATGGGTATATGAGTTTATATGCTCATTTATATAAGTATAATGTTGAAAAAAATCAAAAAGTAAAAAGAGGCGATCTTATTGGTTATGTAGGAAATACGGGGCGCTCAAATGCTCCACATCTTCACTATGAGATTTTTAAAGATGGTGTTCGAATAAATCCAATTAATTTCTATTATGGTAGTTTAACTGCAAAGGAATATGATGAGCTTTTAAAACAAGCATCTGTTGTTAATCAATCTCTTGATTAATGAAATTTAATAGTACCGAAAAAAGATATTACTCAATTGGGGAGGTTTCATCTAAATTTAATGTTAATCCATCACTAATAAGATTTTGGGAAAAAGAATTTTCAATTCTAAAACCAAAAAAAAATTCCAAAGGAAATAGAAAATTCACTTCAAAAGATATTGAAAACTTTAGTAAAATTTATTTTTTACTAAAGGAAAAAGGGTATACAATTCAAGGTGCAAAAGATTACTTAAAAAATAATATCAAATCCCATTTAAAACTTAATGTAATTAATAGACTTAATGAAATCAAGTCAAAATTAATTGAAATTAGAGATCAGATTTAATATTATTTTTTTCTTAAATAAATATTCATTGGTACCCCAGTAAATTTAAAATTTTCTCTGATTTTATTTTCAAGAAATCTTTTATATGGTTCTTTGACGTATTGTGGTAAATTACAAAAGAATACAAATTGTGGATAATTTGTAGGTAACTGAGTAATATATTTTATTTTAACAAATTTTCCCTTTACAGAAGGCGGTGGAAGATTCTTTATAATTGGCAACAATATATCATTTAAATTTCTTGTTTTAATTTTTATAGATCTTCTATTGTAAATATCTACTGCAGTTTGTACTGACTTATGAATTCTTTGTTTATTAAGAGCTGATACAAAGAGAATATCAATATCTGTAAAAGGCTCAATTTCCTCTTTTATTTTTTTTTCAAAAAACTTAGTTGTAAAATTTTCTTTATCTATTAAATCCCATTTATTAGCAATTAATATTATGCCTTTATTATTCCTATGGCACAACCAAAAGATATTTTTAACTTGAGTATCAAAACCTCGATTCACATCAAATAAAATAATACATACATCAGAATTTTCAATTGCTCTTACACTTCTCATTACTGAATAAAATTCTAAATTTTCTTTAACCTTAGTTTTTTTTCTAATTCCAGCTGTGTCAATTATCTCAAACTCAAACCCAAAACCCTTGAATTTGGTGTTTATTGAATCCCTAGTTGTTCCAGCTTTTTCAGTGACAATATTTCTTTTTTCCCCAATAAGGGTATTAATAAATGAAGATTTTCCAGCATTTGGTCTCCCAATAACTGAAAATTTTGGAATTTGATTATTTTCTTGTGTACTTTTATCTACTAAAATTTTAGAAATATCATCTAAGAGATCACCAGTGCCAAATCCACTTGCACTAGAAATTGGATATATTTTCTCGATTCCTAATGAATAAAACTCATTAGCATCATTTATAATCGTTGAATTATCAACTTTATTTACAACTAAAAAAACTTTCTTTTTTGTCTTTCTGAGTAGCTCTGAAATATCATAGTCCATTGAAGTAATTCCTGATGACACATCAACTAAGAAAATAATTATATCTGCCTCATCTATAGCTAACTCAACCTGATTATCTATTTCAGTTTCATAAAAATCATCACTTCCTTTCATGTACCCTCCTGTATCAATAACAGAAAAGTTTTTACCATTCCAATCTCCTTTTCCATAATGCCTATCTCTGGTTACACCACTATTTGAATCCACAATTGCATCTCTCTTTTGAACAAACCTGTTAAAAAGAGTTGATTTGCCAACATTTGGTCTACCAACAATTGCTATTATATTACTCATTTCTAAAAACTATTTATAACCAAATTTTTTCAATTCAATATCACTAGATCTCCAATTCTTACTTACTTTAACTTTGATTTCTATAAAAATTTTCTTTTTAAAAAAAACCTCTAAATCTTTTCTTGCTTTTGAACCAATTTTTTTAAGTGCAATTCCTCTATGACCAATTATTATTCCCTTTTGAGATTCTCTTTCTACTATTATATAACATCTCAATTTAATTATACTTGGCTTTTCAATAAATTCTTCTGTTTGTACTTCAACAGAATATGGTATTTCTTTATCATAATACATGAAAATTTTTTGCCTTAGTATTTCATTAACGAAAAACCTTTCAGGCTTATCTGTAAATTGATCTTTAGGGAAATATGGTGGTGATAATGGAACTAAATCAATAAGTCTGTTGAGAACAGATTCAATATTAAAATTTTTCAGAGCAGAAATTGCAAAAACTTCTGATTTAGGATAT
>CENP01073005.1_pt1 | contig 18869 bp, 15 predicted proteins | sample 361281 | NCBI WGS metagenome assembly CENP01 (sample SAMEA2591122, study PRJEB7988) | marine metagenome | biome: marine biome (ENVO:00000447); feature: deep chlorophyll maximum layer (ENVO:xxxxxxxx); material: saline water (ENVO:00002010), including plankton (ENVO:xxxxxxxx) | depth 70 m | reverse complement strand
TTTTTGTCTGGGTGATCATCCAATTCTGGGTACGCGACCCATTCTACCGATTCAGATTCACTTAAAAACTGGGTTAATTTACGTGCGTTAGAAACATGCCGTTCCATGCGCAGAGGTAGTGTTTCTACTCCTTGAAGCAAATGAAAAGCCGTTGTTGGCGACATACAAGCGCCGAAATCTCTTAAGCCTTCCGCGCGAGCCCGCATTATAAAGGCCTGAGGACCAAACTCCTCGGCAAAATCAAGCCCGTGATATCCCGCATAGGGTTCTGTGAGCGTAGGAAATTTCCCAGAAACTTCCCAATCAAATAGCCCCCCATCCACTAAAACACCGCCTATCGCAGCACCGTGACCACCAAGCCATTTCGTCGCAGAATGAAATATCAAATCTGCTCCATGTTCAAACGGTCTACACAAATGCGGTGTAGCGAATGTAGAGTCTACCATTAAAGGAATACCCTCGGAATGAGCAATTTTTGAGAGTTCGGGTATGTTTAATATCTCTAAACCAGGATTACCAATAGTTTCCCCAAATATTAATCTAGTTTCAGGTCGAATAGCCCTTTGAAATCCTTTAATGTCTCTTGGATGAACTTTAGTTGTTTCTATACCAAACCGAGGAAGAGTATGGCTAAATAGGTTATGACTACCTCCATACAATGCACTAGATGCTACTATATGACCCCCTTGCCCCATGAGAGTAAGAATACCAAGCACTAGCGCCGCATGACCACTAGCTGTCGCCACCGCACCGACTCCGCCTTCTAAAGCCGCAATCCGTTCTTCTAGGACCGCTACTGTTGGGTTTGATATTCGAGAATAGATATGCCCCGCTCGTTCTAGATTGAATAATGACGCCGCATGATCAACATCACGGAAGACATAAGAACTTGTCTGATAGATTGGCACTGCTCTAGCACCAGTTTCCGGATCTGGCTTTTGTCCTGCATGCAGCGACAGCGTATCAAAATCGAAAATATTTCCTGACGACCCCATTTAGAACTCCTAAAAGTTACGAAATATTGAATTTAAGTAATTACGAGGTTTCAACTTAAACTCCAAAATATATTATAAGGTAATATAACAGAAATAATTTTTTAATGGTCTTTCAAAGGTGTAACGAATCCTTTAATGATTAGCAAAAACTCTAAGCTCAAAGATGGATTAGAAAAGTGAAAAATTCTCTTTGCTTGTCAATAATAATATTATTTTGCTTTTTAATTAGTGAGCCTGCACTTTCTTCTTCATTAATGATAGAAGGTGCTTTTGCAAGAGCATCCTCGGGCCACGGAAAAAATAGCGCAGCCTACCTTTCTATTAACAACCATTCCCCAAAAGATGATTATCTCATTGAAGCTAAAACAAATGTCGCTGCGATGGCAAGCATACATAATCATATCAACGATAAGGGAATAATGAAAATGCGGGAGGTAAAACAAATCGCTATCCCAGCGAATGGTAGCATTAAATTACAACCCGGCGGTTTTCATATAATGTTAATGGGCTTAAAAAAACCTCTGCGCGAAGGCGATAAATTCGACTTAACACTTATTTTCAAGAAAGCAGGCACTGTCCTGTGTTCAGTGCTAGTTAAAAAAATGCATGCTATGGAACACGGCAAGAAAATGAAACACACTCACTAAAAAGCATTATGTTATTTGTCACCAAAATATCGAAGAGTTAACGATCATCGCATCATAACTGGCAAGGAGATTTATCTGATGGCTGCAGCTATCGCATCGCCCAGGTCTTTGGTATTTGCCTGACCTCCCAGATCGGGTGTTTTAGGGCCGCCTTCAGACACTACTTCTTCGATTGCACGCACTATTTCTGTTGCCGCATCACTATATCCATGGTGCTCCAGCATCATTGAACCTGACCAAATCTGACCTATTGGATTAGCTATGCCTTTTCCCGCTATATCAGGGGCAGAGCCATGAACAGGCTCAAACATGGATGGTAAATCACCATCGGGATTGATATTAGCCGATGGCGCTATGGCAATAGAGCCGGCGACAGCTGGACCAAGATCAGAAAGAATATCACCAAATAAGTTAGACCCAACCACAACATCAAACCAGTCCGGGTGTAATACAAAGTTAGCGGTCAATATATCGATATGATATTGATCCGTGCTGAGGCTAGGGTATTCCTTGGATATGGCATCAAACCGCTCATCCCAATATGGCATTGTGTGGATAATCCCATTGGATTTTGTAGCAGATGTTACCTTCTTAAGGTCGAGTTTTTGGCACAAATCAAAAGCATATCGAAGAATTCTGTCCGTACCAAACTTAGTAAAGACCGACTCTTGAACAGCAACTTCATATTCAGTCCCTCGATGAAGTCTCCCCCCTATTTCAGAATATTCTCCTTCATTATTCTCTCTCACAACCCAGAAATTTATATCTTCTGGCCCCCTATTTGATAATGGACAGGGCATACCTCTCAGCATCCGTACAGGCCTTAAATTTACATATTGCTTCATCTCTCTCCGAATTGGGATCAAAAGCCCCCAAAGGGAAACGTGGTCTGGAACCCCCGGGTACCCGCAAGCGCCTAAGAAGATCGAGTCAAATTGCTTCAGCGTATCGATACCATCATCAGGCATTAGTTTACCCGTTTTATGATAACGTTCGCAGCCCCAATCAAATTCCTCAAAGTCATAGCTGAGACCGTATTTAGCACCAACGGCTTCCAAAACTTTTATCCCTTCTGGAACCACTTCCCAACCAATACCATCACCAGGGATAACAGCTATTTTTAATTTCGACATGGATTTGCCCTCCCAGTAAGATAGTATCATCTATATACGGCAGACACACAATCCTAACAATCGGGAACATAATCTTTTATTGGGGCGAATGATATGAGATCCACGAAACTTAGAGGAAAGATAGCACTCGTTACCGGCGCTGGCCAAAATATTGGACGCAGCATAGCTTTAGATCTAGCTGCATCGGGAGCAACAATAATTGTTAATGGAAGAAATGACGAGGGCCTCGTATTGGACACCGTTAAAGAGATAGAAAAAAATGGTGGGCGAGCTAAAGGGGTCATGGCTGATATATCAGATCCTGATTCTGTTAAGAGAATGATGGATAATACAGAAAAGGAACATGGTGGCCTGGATATACTTGTCTGCAATGCAGGTCTCCGAAGGCAAACCCCATTTCTAGATATGTCATTTACTGAATGGAGAGAGATTTTATCCGTAGCTCTAGATGGTGCTTTTCTGCTCACTAAGGCTGCTGTTCCACTTATGATTAAACGGGGCCGAGGTTCAATAGTTGGTCTATCTGGAATCTCCCATCATATTGGAACACCCAGCCGTTGTCATGTGTCAGCATCCAAAGCAGGATTAGAGGGTTTGATGCGCTCTCTCGCGATAGAGCTTGCTCCTTATAAGATAACCTGCAACTGCATAGCTCCAGGTTTGATTGATACTGTTCGTGGAAAGTCTTCCGGAGAGCGACCAACAAGTTCTAATAATAACAATATCCCACCAATCCAACGTATAGGAGATGTCGAGGAAATTGCCGCATTAGTCAATCTTATTGTGGGTCCAAACGGTGGATTTACAACAGGTCAGACTATTCACGTGAATGGAGGTTCCTTCTTGACTTGAAAAATAATTTTGTTATGCAGAGATTGAAAAAACTCTGCCAATAAATCACATTATATAAGCAAACCTTAGGGAAACAAATGATTGATCTACGAAGTGATACTGTCACTAAACCGACATCTGAAATGTACAAAGCAATGTCCGAAGCAGCGGTTGGTGACGATGTTTATGGTGATGACCCCACCATTAATGAATTGGAGGAGACAGTTGCAGATCTACTTGGGTTTGAAGCTGGATTATTCGTTACATCAGGTACTCAATCAAATTTTACTGCACTCCTCACTCATTGCGGACGAGGCGATGAATATATCATTGGAGAAACGTATCACGTTTATAAGTCAGAGGCAGTAGGCACCGCCGCATTAGGAGGTATCATTCCGCAGACTATTCCAGTAGAAGAGGATGGATCAGTTAACATCGATTCTATAGAGGCTAAAATCAAGCCAGATGATATACATTTCCCAAGAACTAAACTTGTTTGTTTCGAAAATACTTATAATGGCAAGGCACTATCACCAGATTACATGAAAAAGGCTTCCGATGTTGCAAGTAAACATGGCCTATCATCTCATTTAGACGGTGCTCGTTTGATGAATGCAGCAATCGCAAATCGCTGCTCTCCAAAAGATTTAACCCGCGGTTTTACCACTGTATCGCTATGTCTCTCTAAAGGGCTTGGAGCGCCTGTCGGGTCTGTTCTAACTGGAAGCTCCAACTTTATAAAAGAAGCTCGTAGAGCGCGAAAAATGCTGGGTGGCGGGATGCGTCAAGCAGGCATTTTGGCAGCATGCGGGTTGGTTGCAGTGAAAACTCAGGTTGATCGGCTAGAGGAAGACCATCGATTAGCTTCACGTTTAGCAACTGAGCTTTCCCAAATTCCAGATATTCAGACTGAGTCAGAAGGAGCCAATACTAATATGGTTTTTATTAAGGTTCTCGATCAACATCGAGATCCATTAAAAGCTTTTTTAAAGAATAAAGGTATCCTTATAAGCGGACGCCCGCCAACTTTTCGTTTGGTGATCCATCGAGATATTAATGAAACAGACATTCCCACCACTGTCGCGGCTTTTGCTGAATATTTCCGACAACAAAATGAGAGAAACTAAATTTTCCAGAGAATCAATAACCGTGGTTTGAATAAAGCAGCAAGCATAACACAGCCAAGAAGCGAATAAATACCACAGGCAAACGAAATGCCCTCAATTCCTATATCTGAATCGATTAACCAGCCAAATACAGCTGGACCGAGAGCACTGGCAATAACCTGTATGCCAGCGACCATTGCTTTGATTGACCCTAAATGCAAAACACCATAAAGTTCGGCCCAAACAGTCGAAATTATTGTGGCGGTGGCTCCTCCAGTTATGCCTGCCATTGCCATAAACGCTATCACGGTTGCCGAGGCATCAAAATAGGCCAGAACAAACGTGGAGCAAATCATGGGCAACATATAAAAAGGGGTTAGTGTGAGAGCCCCATATCTATCTACAAGCATGCCTGTGACAACCGACATTGCAACTTGGCAAATTGCATAAATAACAAAACACGACGCATAAAAAGATAGATCCCAACCTTTTACTTCCGCTAGATGCACTTGGTGAAAATTCAACCCCGTTATTACAAAAGCGGTAGACATCATAGCCATCATAGCCAGAAAAAAGCGTTTATCCTTCAAAACCTGCTTACGTGTCCACTGCCTCCGTTTATCATTTTCGTCCAACTTTTCAGTCTTCTGCGCGGTCTCTAAAAATTTTTCATGACGTACACCATGGCCTTTCAATAACCACAACAAGATGGGCGGTATTAGGATAATTAAAATTATAGCGCTAATAAGCCAAACATTGCGCCATGGCAGCAATAAAAGTACCAAAACTGACATTGCTGGAAATATTGCTTGGCCGCTCGGGAAACCGAGGGCCGCGAGACTTACAGCACGCCCTCGACTATAATCGTCAAAGTATCGGGCCATAGTAACAGTGGCAGCCTGGCTCAAGAGACCCTGCCCCGCTATTCGAAGAAGGAAAATTGCAACAGTAAGCATCACAACACCCTCTGCAAAAGACATAAAAATGCATGCAAATGCCATCCCCAAGCACAGAAGTATCGAATAAAAACGAAGATCGATCCGATCGATCAATTTTCCTAACCAGATTAATAATAGACCACTGCTTAGTGTTCCAATAGCATACACATTTGCAAATCCGCCGTGACTGAGGTTGAAAGCCTCTCTAATTTCCCCACTATACATCGCAATGTAAAATGTTTGCCCAAATGTAGAGATGAAGGCTGTGAAATAACCAAACCCCAGAAATCGAATATTATTTCGAACAAAATGGACGTATTCTAACATTATATCCTTAGATCCAGGAGTACATAGTTTATGCCCAAATTGATTTAAAAAAGCTCAAGCCATAAGCGTATGAAGCTTCACTTGTTCTCGTTTTCAATGAAGATTAATTTACGCAGAAAAAAGCTTTTTGGAAACACTAACAGACATAATTACTTGTATATTATCGATTGTACAAAACTTCTATCATAATCGATTATACGTGTGAAAGCATCTACAGCTTTATCCTCGTTTCCTTCGGCAACTGCTCTAGCTGCCTGACCATGCATTCTTGAAGGCATTCGTGTATCACCCGCATTTTTTATGTGCGCAAACCAGAACCTTCGCAGCATAGGCTGTAGTAACCGACGCATCTTGTTAGCATGTTCATTTCCCATTGCAAGCATGCACAAATTATTAAATTCACCATCAACACGGATTTGTCCTGCTATGTCGTTTCTATCGGCAATGTCATCAAAATCCTCTGCTAACCGAGAAAATTCAAGCCTTTGCTCAGCGGTTGCCCTCATGGCCGCACTGCGCGCAACCAGCGCATCTAATCCACGATTCACTTCTAAAAGACGCAGAACTGAACACGCATCAAGATCAGATACCTTGATCCCTCGACGAGGCAACACAGTTAATAATCCCGCCATTGCTAGTTGTTGAATAGCCTCTCTAACGGGGGTTCGGCCGAGTCCAATAGAATCTGCCAGATCCTTTTCTGTAACTACCACTCCTGGAGAAAATTCGAGCAGGACTATTTTTTCTTCTAAACGGTGATATGCTATTTCTTTCTGAGTATCCGGCGCTTGATATTCCCATTTGGTGAGATCCACCGCTAAACTATCTCTATATTCCATAAATGGACCCCTGCCTCTTCACAGCTCTTTTGCTTCTAAGCTTTCAAAACCGAGCAACCATAACCAACGTTAACCGACAACATCAATCTATTGTAAACAAAGTCTGGTAAAGATCAGATAGGTGGATTTGATTAAACAGTCATAGAGCCAACAACGGTCGTCCTATGCATAACCCGTCGATGTGTTCTTTGCCAAGGCCGCCCTCGATGTAACGCACATCTGTTATCCCAAATCACTAAATCATTGCGTTTCCAGCTATGCTTATAAATATATTTATAATCAGTGATGTGCTTATTAAGTCTTTCGATTAGCGTCCGACCTTTTTCTAGAGGCCATCCCTCGATATAGGAGGCATGAGCGCCCAGAAACAAATTTTTTCTCCGATTTGTTGGGTTTTTCCGAATCATAGCTTGTCTGACTGGCGGTAATTCGTACTTGTCTTCTCCATCCAACAAACTTGTATCAATTAGACTTCTAGAATAGGCAAAATCATGCACACATATTAATTGTTCGAGTTCACTTTTTTGATCATCATCCAAATCTTCGTAAGCAGCGCGCATACTGGCAAACTCCGTCTCCCCCCCCTCCGGCGGGACTTCTCTCCCTGAAAGCAATGACATCATTGCTGGCATCGGTTTAAAAGAACTATCTGTGTGCCACATTTGATTACCAGTATTGAAGACCATTCTTCGATCTTCGGGCGCAATAACTTCTCCGTTTTTTCCAACATTTGTAAGCACTGTCACTGGTTTGCCTGCACCTCCTTGCTGCTTGGAGTTTATTGTATTTTCTAAATCTCCAAATCTTTGGGAAAACGCAACTTGCTGTTCATCTGTAAGAGGTTGATTCGGAAAAACTAAAATTGAGTATTCTTCAAAAGCAGTTTTTATATCTGAAAAATCACGCACGGAAATTTTTTCACATAAATTCACATCATTAATTTCCGCCGCGAAATCCTCTGTTAATCGCTTAATCTTAATAGACATTTTCAACTCCACTTTTGATCAATTTCTGACCAAGTGATTACCGGTTCAACCACGTTACAGTATTGAGACAAACAACATGGATCTACCCTAAACCGTATAACTACCCTTAAATAATCCTCATACGGATCTATTGACCAAGGAACTAGCTCAATATTATTAACATTATCGGGTCTTATTAACTTCTTATCATCGTGTGATATTTTATATGAAAACAACCACCTCTTACACACTCGGCATTGATATTGGCGGTACCTTTACCGATCTTGTCGCCCTAAATTTATCGACTGGGTTCTGTGAAACAGAAAAAGTTCTCACAACTCCGGAGAGCCCTCAAGTAGGCGTGAAAAATGGTTTAATCAAGCTACTCCCCAGAATAGGTGATGGGAGTAAAATATCGCGTGTAGTCCATGCGACAACACTCTTCAGCAATTCAGTGATTGAACGTAAGGGATCAAAAACTGGCTTAGTTACCTCTAATGGATTTAAGGATACTTTAGAACTTCGTCGTGAGCGTAAATACGATATTTACGACCTATTTCTGACTTTTCCTCAACCCTTGGTTTCGCAAGATTTAAGATGCGAGGTTCCAGAACGTACAGCGAACACAGGAGAAATTATCACTAAACTCGATGAAGAGGCCTTCATCCAGACAATATCGAAACTTGAAAAACAAGGCGTTAAATCAATCGCCATATCTTTCATCAATGCTCATATTAATCCGGTTCATGAGCAATTAGCAGGTCATTTAATTGCTTCTCACTTTCCAGAATTAGTTACTACTTTATCCTCGGATATCAGTCGTGAACCCGGAGAATTCGAAAGAACATCTAGTGCTGTAATAAATGCGTTTATAAAACCTTTAGCTAGTGAATATATCGACCAACTGCATAACGTTTTACAAAATTCAAATATTCAAGCGTCTTTAATGTTAATGCTCTCCAATGGTGGATTGACCCATTTACAGGAAGCCAAAAGAGTACCGGTCCAATTACTGGAATCCGGTCCAGCTTCTGGTGCATTGTCCGCGGCACTGATAGGCGGAAAGGCAGGAGAGAATAGACTACTTGCGTTTGATATGGGTGGAACAACTGCAAAGTTAGCTATTGTCGATGATGGAGACCCAGAGGTGACCTTCTCTTTTGAGGCTGCTAGGGAACGCCGCTTCGCACCGGGCAGTGGTCTACCTGTCTGTATAACGACTGTAGAATTAGTTGAGATAGGGGCGGGCGGCGGCAGCATAGCCAGAAAAGATAGTCTAGGACTTCTTAAAGCAGGTCCTGAGAGTGCTGGCTCTGTTCCTGGTCCTGTTTGTTACGATCGAGGAGGCGCTGATCCGACGGTTACAGATGCAGACTTACTTCTTGGATATATAGATGCCTCTGGTTTTTCAGAAGGTTCTCTAGATATCAATTCCGCAAAATCCGCTGTAGCATTAGAAAAACTAGGGAATCAGTTTGAAATATCATCCAGTGAAATAGCATTAGGTATTCATGAGGTGGTTTGCGAAAATATGGCGATGGCCGCACAAGTCCATTTAGCAAAAAAAGGACGCGACCCCAGAGACTATACACTTTATGCAACTGGCGGTGCCGCTCCAGTTCATGCATGTGCCATAGCAGATCGGCTTGGAATTAGAAGAGTTATCATTCCTCCTGCCGCCGGTGTTGGATCTGCTTTGGGACTAACTCTAGCACCCGCTCGAGTAGATAGAAGTGTTAGTATCGGAAAAGTTTTAAGCGATATAAAACCGCTCGAATTAGAAAATTTATTTTCTGAACTAGAAGACGAAGCCGACTCCGTCATATTAGAATCTATACAAACATCTAATATTTCGAAACGTCGTTTAGCTGAGTTACGGTATTCCGGACAAGGAGCAGTGCTGGTAGTCGATATAACAAAGGCATTTTCTTCGGACGTTCCTTTACAGGCAATAAAAGATGCATTTAATGAAACGCACCAAAAAGCTTATGGACGCTATTTTAATGCTACCGCTGTGGAGTTTATCACGGCAAGAGTAGAAGCCCAAGCCGCAACTATAATCGACGAATTACAACCAAAGTTAAGTGCCCCAATAAAGGTTGAGGGTACCAACAAGGCCCGAGAAATTTTGTTGCCTCAAAATGAGTCATACAAAAAGGTAAATGTTTTTAATAGAAATGCCCTGAAATTTGGTCAAAAGATCACAGGGCCAGCTGTTATAGAGGAAGGCCAATCCACAACAGTACTGCAACACAATACGAGGGTTGAAGTCGATCCTGTTGGTAACTTAATAATTGAAATAGTTGACACTGAAAAACAAAATAAATTCACTTCGAATCAGATAGATAACCCGATCCACCTGGAAATTCTTTGGAACAAGGTCATTGCCGCAGCAGATGAAGCCGCCGCGTCTCTACTCCGCTCCTCTTTTTCCACCGTGGTCAGAGAATCATATGATTTCTCTTGCGTAATAACTGACTCGAATGGAAATTCTCTAGCACAAGCCTCCGATAGTATCCCATCATTTATTGGTACTCTGCCAGATACGGTAAAGCATTTCATTAACCATTTTTCATCCGAAAATTTATCTCCAGGTGATGTATTAATAACCAATGATCCATATTTCGGCACAGGTCATTTACCAGATATTAGTGTTTGTAAACCTTTGTTCAATAAAGGACATTTAATAGGATTTTCGGCGAGTACCGCACACGCTCCCGATATAGGGGGTAAAATAAGATCTCCAGAGCCTAGGGAAGTCTATGAGGAAGGCCTTCAAATACCTATGCTGAAGCTGATCAATAATGGTACAGTAAATGAAACATTAATGACCATACTGCGGAAAAATGTCCGCGTCGCAGATCAGGTAGAAGGGGACTTAGAGGCTCAAATTAGTGCACTTGGCATAATGGAAAAGCGAATAAATGATATTCTAAATGACTATCAACTCAGGGATTTATCCGAATTATCTAAAGCGGTCTGTCGAAGGACAGAACTTGCCACCCGAAAAGAGATAAATAATCTTCCAGACGGAACATATAAAGCATCAGTTGCTACTGATGGACTTTCGGAACAACCAATTGAAATAATGGTTGAAATCACAATTAAGGAGGATACCGTAACAGTTGATTTCTCTGGATCTTCACAACAAGTCGCTAAAGCAATCAATTGTCCCCTCTGCTACACGCGAGCAATGACGTCCTACGCAATCAAATCCGCTTTAGCTCCTGAGCTTCCAAACAATGACGGGGCACTAAGGGCTTTAACGGTTGTTGCGCCAGAAGGAAGTATAGTGAACCCTCAACACCCAGCATCAGTTGGCAGCCGTGTTCTAACGGGTCACTATATTCCAGCACTCATAATGGATGCATTATCAAAGGTTGCTCCCCAACGTGTTTTGGCAGGTGCAGGTTCTCCCATCTGGTGCTTGAATATTAGCGGAACCAACGAAAAAGGAATCCCAATCACCGGTTTGTTTTTCTTCAATGGAGGAATGGGCGCTTCGGCACAAGCTGATGGGCTATCCTGTGTGAGCTGGCCCTCCAATATTTCATCTACATCCGCCGAAGAAATAGAAAATCGCCTTCCTGTACGTATTTTAAAAAGAGCATTGAGAAAAAACTCTGGAGGGGTAGGAAAACACAATGGCGGTGATGGGCAAATTGTTGAACTAGAATATACGGGGGTAACGGACGGTGTCTTAGCATTTTTAGCCGACCGTATTAAAACGCCAGCTAAAGGTTTATCTGGAGGGGGTGATGGGGCTAAGGGCATTCTTAAAATAAACGGTCAAGTCATTGACCCCAAAATGCAACATATTATTCCACCGGGAAGCCTGATCACTCTGGCAACTCCAGGTGGTGGTGGTTATGGAACTGGTTTATAAGCATAATGACTAAAAGCTAAACCGCTTCATCTTTATTTATTACAACGATAGGCATACGGTTACTCAGAGTTAACATAGTCTCAAGCTCGCTGGTGTTGAACCAGCTAGAGTACTCACTCATGTCTATGCACTCGTCTCCCGACTGCCCGATGATAGTAATAGTATCTCCTAGATTGATCTCGGTATCATCTGGTATTTCAAGGGTCAAATGCTCCAAAGAAACTCCCAAGACCGCTAAACGCGCACCCTTGAATAAAACTACGGGCTTTTTCCCGTTAAGCGACAAACGGTTTCCGTCGTTTAGGCCAAATGGAACTACACATGTTCTCGAAAAAGATCTATTTATATGATACCCACCTGTCCCTATGGCTGGTCCATTTTCATGGTCCGCGATGTGTATTACCCGCGTTTTTATATTTTTGCATACGGGAAGGAATTCCTTTATCTCACCTAAAGATGAATTAACGGACGGCAACCCGTACAGAATATGGCCAGGACAAATTGCACTGCATTGGTCTTTCCATCTCACCGTAATCGCGGAACTTGCTAACGCCTGGATTATAGGAATTTTATAACCGTGTTTTTCTAGTTCTAAAACCAGATCATAAAATAACGACAGCCTTTTTTCAGCAAATTTCATTCCACTCTCATTTTTGAAAGATAGATGCGTGTATAGGCCCTGTATCCAGATATTTTTTAATTTTGATACTCTTTTTATAAAGGTGACGGCATTGCTTAAACTGACCCCTAAGCGGCCCATCCCACAATCAACTTTAATAAATACAGGCACTTTATCATCAGAACGCAACGAACTGGCTGCGGCATCTGCAGCAACAGCTGCCTCCATATTATATATTGTAGGAATTAGGTTTGCCTCAATCAACTCTACCATTCCAGAAGGTAATGATCCTCCTAACATTATAATGGGGGTGTTAATGCCCGCGTTTCGAAGAGCTTTTGCATCGTAAAAAGATCCGGTGGTTAACATGTCAACCCCAGCTTCCTGTAAAATCTTGCAGACTGGAACAATGCCATGGCCATAACCATTCGCCTTGACCGAAGCAATCACCTTTACCTCTGGATTAATACGCTTCCTTATTTGTGCTAAATTGTGATGCAGTGCGTGTGCATCCAACTCCATCCATGTCGGATGCGAGGCAAAGAGACTATCAACATCGCCATTAGACATATTTTTCTATTTCTAGTTCTTAAATTCTAACACAGAGTCATAAACCGGTAACCTAACAACACTTGGCTTCTCTAGAGAGGTAAAGACCAAAGCTCCAAACATAGAGCTTCTATTAACAAGATCTGAAGCCGATTCCCCATAACGGTCACGATATCGTGCTGGTGAGCAGATGGTGATAAGAATATCAGCAGTGGCCACAGCGCCAACACCATTGGTTAGCATTTCTACTTCACTGCCAACCAAATCTGCATAATTCTTGGCTGTTTCAGGAACGGTAGTTGTGACTACTACCATTTCTGCCACCGCTGTAATTTTATTTTTATGGCTTTGCCACTCTTTTCTCCAGACAAGTTCAGGCGTGCCATGCTCACAGAAATATACACGCCCCTCTGGGAAAACATCCGGCCGAACAGATACCGTTCTAAATTTGGCATCGACCATAGTTCCATCAATTTCAACGGGTCGGCTAAAAGACCTTGGGGGCTCACCATCCATCCCAAGCTCTTTCAGCTTCTTAAATGTTAAGTCAACATCCTCACTCTTAAAGACCAGACCATTTATCCCCAAGGGAGCAGTCAGCAAATCAGCACGCTTCGCCTCACCGCCTTCAGGAATCCCTATCAACTCTAAGTAATCCGTTTCAAATATCATTAAGTGATTTATTGAACCAAGCGTATGAAATCCACGCGGTGTAATAGTAAACCCAAGATTGCCAAATTCTATCTCGGCAGCGTCCATATCTGCTCTAACATTAATAACAACATGATCTAATTGCATTATTTTTGCCTCTCTATCTAACCTCTGCCATTTTTTTAATAGCATCCATGTGGGCTTCTAAATTTTCTAAATCTGATTCTGCGGTGCGAAACGTTAACTCATTAACACCCATTCTTTCCCATTTTTCCATAATTGATCGCCATTCATCAGGTCCAGCGCCTTGGTTAGCAAATACTGTAGCATTCACTCCCAGACTGTCTGGCTCTCGACCTGCTTCAGCTGCTGCCTGGCGATAAGTTGAGATCATAGCATGAGCTTCATTACCTGGATCCTGCCGTGGATACATAAACCAGCCATCACCAACGCGCGCTGCGCGTCGAACTGCTACTTCTTTCATCGCACCAATCCAGACTGGTATTGGCCGCTGAAGCGGCTCTGGGTTAATACCCGCACTATCGAAACTATGAAAATCGCCTCTGTATTCTACGACACGTTTAGACCAAAGTTCGCGCATCACGTCTATCTGCTCACTAAAACGCTTAGCCCTATTTCCGAATGGCATCCCGAGGCCATCATATTCGACTTTATTCCAGCCTAAACCAACACCTAACCGCAATCGCCCACCTGACAACAGATCGACCTCAGCAGCTTGTTTCGCAACCAGCACGGCTTGCCTCTGAGGCAATATCATCACTGCCGTCCCCAAGCCTATTTTATTTGTTACTGCGGCTGCGTAACCCATTAGCACCATAACTTCATGAAACATGAAATCACGCGTATAGTTTCCAGCAAAACTGGCACCACGTGGTGCTTCTTCACCAAGCACGTGGTCTACAAATGTTATAAAGTCATATCCAAGGTCTTCAGCGGATTGCATAAAATCTTTTATTTTTGATGGGTCAGTACCAATTTCTGTTTGGGGGAAAGAAAGACCTAATTTCATAAATTTTCTCCTTATTGCCTCAGCTAAACCTCGTTTATATCTTTATCATAAAAAAGATTAAGCGTTTCTATTCGCCTTTTAGGTTTGCTCGCTTCCTATCACGGTATGCCAAAGCTGCCACCGGATGATCATCCGTAGATTGGGCCAAAAGAAATTGATCTACATCCGAATGCATAATCGCTTTATCTAAAGCAGTTGCGTAACTATTAATGCTCCTTTTAATCATTTGAGCAGCTATATGAGGTTTTCCAGCGTAAAAATCTGCCCACTCGTAGGTTTTTTCCATCAACTTTTCCGGCGAAACGATTTCATCCAAGATCCCCCAGTCAAATAACTTTTCACCGGTAATTCGTTCACCTCCAACCATTAACCTTTTGGCCCTCGCTGGCCCGACCAAGCTGACACATAAAGGCATCGCCTTCCACATTAAGTTCAAACCTAAATCAACTTCAGGAAAAAATAAAAGGCTGTCTTTTGTCCCCAATCTAAAATCCATAGCTATTGCCAGGCAACCGCCACCACCAGCGGCGGCCCCATTCCATGCTGAAATTGTGATTTGATCCATCTCTAAGATTGCCTGGATAGCCCTTTCTCCAACTCTACGACGTCTCCTTCGCTTTATTAACGGTCCAGAATAGTCTGATCCAGGGTCACCTAGATCAGCACCAGCACAAAAATTCTTTCCAATCCCGGTGAAAACTACCACTCTGGTATCAATGTCATCACGAAAAGATAATGCCGCTTCTTCTATCTCATAAATTAAATCATAATTTAAGGCATTTGCCCGCTTGGGCCTGTTGAAACTCACCGTTGCTATTTCGCCCCGGCGCTCAATAATGAGATTATTATAGTTCATATCCACTTTAATCAGACCCCAAAATTTCAGTTTTTAAATCCCGGCGCTATTTCACTTGCAAATCGTTGCATCGTGATTTTCCTTAAATCCGCCGGCCAACCCTCGCGCGCACAGTTAAGAATAAAATGATTGAACCCGAGGTCCCTGTATTCTTCTAATTTCCCCGCAATTGTGCCAGGCGAACCAATTAACTGATTATCCAGGAACCCATCTAAATTTGCTGGATCGGCCATCTTTCTTAAATTTCCAAATGTCTTTGAGAACTGTTTATATCCCTCAATATCTTTCCAATGGTCAGCATCCGCCTCATAATGATCTGCTTGAAGAGCAAAAAATGATGCCATATACCCCCTAGCCGTCTCGCGAGCTTCTTCATCGCTATCGGCCACAACACAATTGGTTGAAATTGGTCGATCCCCTGAGGGGACGAAACCTACTTCATCAGCTCTTTCCTGCCATCCCTGCGTAACTTTTTGTAACATGTGAGGCGGAAATTGGGTGTTTAATAAAATTGGCATGCCCATATCTGCATTTCCAGCTGCACTCTCTCTACTCCCAACCGCTCCATAAAAATGAATTTTGGAACGATTGGGTTTCGGTCTTACGGCTACTCTCCTGCCAACTTTATAGAACTGACCTTCAAACTCAAAAGGCTCTCCGGATAATCCGTAGTTGATAATCTCAATCGCTTCTTTGAAGCGCTCTTTTGCAGACGACATATCAATATCGTAAGCATCATATTCTATTTTTGCTGTTCCGCGGCCAAATGCCAGGTGAAGGTCACCTTTACAAAAGTGGCTAAGCATGGATATTTCCTCGGCTAGTCGCAAGGGATTATACCAAGGTAAAACCAAAACACAGGACCCCAAAGATAATCCAGGGAATGCCGCCGCGAGGTGAGACATTACAACCGTTGGGCTAGGGGTGGGGAAATAGTCAGTAAAATGATGTTCTAAAACCCAGGCGCAGTCATACCCTAGATCATAACCTAATTTGCAATCTGCCAACATTTGGGAATACCGTTCATCGTCAGTTCCACATTGTTTTGTCGTTGCAGTAGCCGCTGCCGTAAACCCAAATTTCAGACTCAGACGTTTTTTTGTCACCCCTAACTCCCTTGCTGCCATCACCTTAGTTTATAAATTAGCAAATTGGTTTAAACTAACTTATAAAACTAAACATAATAAATTATCTTAGTCCTTCATATATCTGATCCAATCCTAAATTAACTCGGTAAACGCAAAGCTTTTCAAAATATCATGGTTTTCAAACTTTAAATTATTTGGAATATCGATAATGGCAGGATCAATAGTGTCCAACTCGAAAAAACTAGGTTCACTCCATCTGGAGCAACTCAGGCAATTAATAACATATGCTCAAACAGAAAATGATGTTGAAACTATACTAAAAGCCTTCAGCGCCGCCGTAATTAAAACATTGGGCGATCCATCCGCAGCCAAAACACCCGGGAACTTGAAAAAAAATGAACATCAATTTTCGGTTGCCGGTTTCTTTCTTCATATCCCGCAAAGAAAAGAAAGCTGTCTCGTTGCAGAACAAGGGTTTCCCGCGGAACAGCATAGACTACGTATACGGGACGATGTTGGACATCCTGGATGGGTAACAAAACACAAAAAACCACTTCTACTATCCAATACTGATGAACATTCCGACTTCAAACAAATTCTTAAGTCTGCAAGAATGGGGTCGGCAATGTATAGTCCCATGTTCTCAAATGGGAATTTTATTGGACAATTCATCACTGCTTCTCAGGCCAGGCAAACTTATCGAATTCACGATCATGAAATTCATCAAGTCTATACCAGTTGCGCGAACTTGGTATTCAATGCACTAAATGGTTCATCAATACTAGAGCTCCATCCCGACTAGATTTTGGTAGGTGGACAGGACACTCAAGTCAAAAGGTCTTTTCACCCCGTGTATAGCGACCTTTCTGGTCACTGGGGATTAAATTTGATGCAAAATTGCATGTTACGGTCAGATAATTATTTCCCGTTAAAGGACGGCTTCCGCTTGTTCAAAAACGCGTCTAAGCCTTCCCTACCATCCTCAGAAGCAGCCATGGCGGCTATATGACGCGACTCATCGTCTAGTTGCACCTCTAAGGATTGTTCAAAGGTTTTAGACAATAGTTTCTTTACAGCGCCATAAGCTTTGGTTGGCCCGTTTGCTAATTTTTTTGCAAGTTTCTCAGCCTCTTCCATAAGTTTTTCGTCATCCACTACTGTTGTGACAATACCCCATTCCCGCGCTTCCTCAGCAGACAACATTCTATTTGTTAGCATTAATTCTTGCGCTCTTCTAAGTCCTACGACACGAGGCAAATAATAAGAGGAACTGCCATCAGGAGAAAGCCCCGCATTGGTATACGCCATCACAAATTTTGCTGATTGTGCTGCTAGTACAATGTCCGCGAAAAGGGCAAGACTAAATCCACCACCTGCCGCCATGCCATTTACAGCAACAAGAACTGGAACCCCTGAATGATGAAACCTCTGAATTCCCTGGTGCAGAACAGCTGTCAACTCTAGCAATGTTGATTCTATTTTATCCATTTCAGTAGAAAAGAATTTTAAGTCGCCTCCAAAACTATACATAGAACCCGTCGCAGAAATCAAAATGCATCTGACATCTGGATTAGTTGTTGCCTCGATCGCGACGCTCATAAACTCTTGGGCAAACAACCTATTGATAGAATGGCCAGCATCAGGACGATTGAAAATAATTTTAGCCACCCCATTTTCAACAGTGTAGAGGATCGTCTCGTAACTCATCATTCTCTCCAAATTTATAATTACTTAGAAAACTTATTAAATTTCTACTGTTGCCTGTTTAAGCCAGCAAGCAACTTCCTCCGATAAAAAGGGAGTCAAAATATTTCTTACAGACGCATGATAGGAATTAATCCAATCAATCTCGTTTTTGTTCAACAATTCTATATCAATCATTGTTCTATCAAATGGCGCATAGGTTATTGTTTCAAAACTTAACATTTCTCGCTCAGCATTATCGATATTTTCAACTTGAACAACTATCAAGTTTTCGAGCCTAATCCCATATGCTGCCTCCTTATAATAACCAGGCTCATTGGAAATGATCATTCCAGACTCAAGTGGGATAGAACTTGATGTTTTCGATATTCGGTGAGGTCCCTCGTGCACACCCAGATAGGAACCCACCCCATGACCAGTCCCATGATCAAAGTCCAATCCAATCGACCATAAAGGAGCACGAGCTAATATATCTATCTGGGAACCGGTTGTTCCTTTCGGAAATTTTTGAGTCGCCAGAGCAATATGTCCTTTTAAGACACGGGTAAAACGATCCCGCGCTTCGTCTCCTGGATCCCCCACAGCGAGTGTTCTTGTGATATCTGTCGTCCCATCAAGGTACTGTGCGCCAGAATCTATAAGATATAAATCGCCAGTCTTCAGCTTTCTATTCGTCTCCGGACTGACACGGTAATGCACTATTGC
>CENP01229920.1_pt1 | contig 18906 bp, 15 predicted proteins | sample 361281 | NCBI WGS metagenome assembly CENP01 (sample SAMEA2591122, study PRJEB7988) | marine metagenome | biome: marine biome (ENVO:00000447); feature: deep chlorophyll maximum layer (ENVO:xxxxxxxx); material: saline water (ENVO:00002010), including plankton (ENVO:xxxxxxxx) | depth 70 m | reverse complement strand
AAAAAAAAAATTTTATTCGTTATAAATGATATTGATTTTTTTATTAGTCACAGATTGCCTTTAGCTATAGCAGCAAGAAAAAAAAATTTTGAAGTCTTTATTTGTGCTCCAACAGAATTAAAAAAAATAAAATTTTTGAAAAAATTTGGAATTAAAATTATTCCGATTAAGCTTTCAAGAAGTAATAAAAACATCTTTAAAGATATAGTTTTATTTATCTCTTTGTACAAAATAATTAAAAAATTAAAACCAGATATCCTTCAATTAATTACAATCAAGCCCTTACTGTATGGAGGGATAATTTCTAAAATTTTAAACATAAAACTTACGATATTTTCTTTTAGTGGTTTAGGGCATATTTATTATTCTAATAGCAATTTCATAAAAAAAGTTGCGTTATTAATTTTAAAATTTTCAATATCAAATAATAGAAAATGTGTAGTTTTTTTACAAAATAGACATAATTTTAACTATCTTAAAAAAAATAAAATTCTTAAAAATAACAAAATTTGTTTTACTAAGGGAAGTGGTGTAAATTTAAACATCTACAAACCTTCCAAAAAAAGATTTAAAAAAGTAACTATAACTCTACCATCTAGAATGTCATCTGAAAAAGGCATTTATGAATTTGTTGAAGCTTCTAGTAAGTTTTATAAATATAACAAAAAAGTTAAATTTGTTCTGCTTGGAAAATTTGACCCAGAAGGACCTAGTGGTATTTCTTTAAAAAAATTGAGACAGTATAATAATAAAAAAAAATATCCAAATCTGGAGTGGATAGGGTATAAAAAAAAAATAAAAGATATTATTAATAAATCTACAATAATCGTTTTACCGTCTCATCATGAAGGTGTTCCTAAAGTTTTAATGGAGGCGGCAGCCTGTGGTAAGCCAATAGTCGCTACTAATATTTCTGGGTGCAGAGAAGTAGTCAAGCAAAATAAAAATGGAATTTTAATACCATTAAAAAACTCTTCAGCAATTGAAAAAGCTATAAAAAAAATTTTATCAGATAACAAAAAATTGAAATACATGGAAAAAAATTCCAGGAAAAAAGCTTTACTAGAATTCGACGAAAAATATGTTATTAAAAAATATTTAGATTGTTATAAAAAATTATTTAAGAGTTAATTTTTTTTCCCAATTAGATTTTGGTAAAGACATCCAGTCACTTCCGTATCTTTCACTTAAATATTTTGTTCCCATTATCGGATAATATATTTTTAATTTGAAATTTTTAATCCGAATTTTCTCTAATTTCAAATAATTTAGATATTTTTTTTTAAAACGATAAAAATCTTTTTTTGCTTTTAAAATATAAAGATTAATCAGCAATTTATTAAAACTTTCTATTAATTTACTTTTTAAAAAAATATTTTTTTTATGAATTTTATTTATTGAATAATAAAGGTAGGTAGATAAAATTGATTTTTTATCTGGTTTGTGAATTCTTGAAAGATAAAGATATTGTTTTGATTTTTTAAATAGATAAAAATCAATATGTTTAGAATTTCCCCTATAAGAATTTGGAAAATAAATTCTTAAAAAATCATCAAAAATAGGAAAATTATTTTGTAATTTAACTTTATACCCTTTCAAAATTAATAAATTTGATAAATTCAAAATTTTTTTTCTATCTTCGTAATAAAATCCTAAATCTACATCTGAAGATGGGTACATTTTTTTGTACCTTTTGAATTTAAGTAAAGTACCCGCTTCTAAAAAAAATCTTATATTATATTGATTTAAAAGTAGAAATACTTGCTCAAGATAACCTAAGCAATTTATCTGACGATCTGTCAATTTCATTAGTTTTATTAATTAGCATGAAAATGTGTAAAATGTGAATATTAATTTTTAATTCGAAAATCTTCATAAAAATGTCTAAAAATACTGTTTAAACTAAGAAAATTAGATTATAGCAATAAATTCTATACTTTATGATTGAAAATTTAAAAATTAAAGAAGTTAAAATTGCTATTTTTTTATCTCTTATATTTAAATTTTTTTTTTTATCTTTAATATATTTCTATGATTTTCCTACACTTATTTCAGATCAAATAAAATATTGGCATCTAAGTGAAAGAATTTATTCAAATGGAGAATTTTTTAACGAAAACTTTAGTTCTGTTAGAGTACCAATTTATGTTGTATTCTTAGCTGTCTTAAAAAAAATATTAAATAGTGTATATTTTGTAATTTCGATTCAAATACTTTTAAGTTTGTATACTTTATATCTTATTTTTTTAATTGGAAAATTTTTTAGTTTAAATATTGCCAAAATATCCATTTTATTAGGAGCATTGAGCTTAAATTTATTTAATTCCACAATTTTTATATTAACAGAAAGTATTTATTTAATTTTTTTTCTATTATTTGTTTATTTTTTTTTGAAAATAGAAAACTTAAATAAAGAAAAAATTAATAAATATTTAATTTTAAGTGCAATTTTTCTAGGACTATCAACTCTTACAAGACCAATAGCTTTTTATTTTTTACCAATTACTCTCTTTTTATTGTTTAAAATAGGATTAAAAAATAGAATAAAAAAAATATTTATTTTTGCTATTGTTTTTGGCATAGTTTTAAGTCCATGGTGTTTACGAAATTATCAAATATTTGGATACTATAAATTGACAAGTTCTGCAGGACCTAATTTGGCAGGATATTATTTGCCCTACGTAAAATCTAAAGCTGAAGGAATATCTACAAAAGAAGCTAGATTAAAAAATTATGAGGAATTACAAGAGCAGATTGATTACAACCAAAATCCATTTGTTATTTCTGAATTTGAAAAAGATTTTTTCTTTTATAAGATTGATGATTATCCAATAATTTTTTTATTTCAAGCATGGCTAGAAGGCAATCTTAAATTAATCTTTTCACCACCAGCAATTGATACTTTTTACTTGTTAGATATTGAAAAGACAAATTTTTCTGAAATAAATGAAAAGTCCTTTTTTAATAAGATCTATATATATTTATTTAAAAATGAAAATAATACTTATTCATTAGTTTTAATTTCATCAATTTTTATAATTTTTATTTTTAGATTATTATCTTTGTACTCAATTTTTGCTTGTAAAAAAAAAGATTTATATAAGTTAATTTTTTTTCTTGCGTTAATAGGAATTAACCTTATTTTGACTGGACCAATAGGATCAGCTAGATATAGAATTATTGTTGAACCTTTTTTGATTATATTGAGTTCTATTTCGATTAATCATTTTTTATTTAAATATTTTAATAAATGAAAAATAAAAATTTTGATATTTTTAAAGTAAATGATAAATATAAAAAAAATCTTATTATAAATAAATTTTATTAATGAAAATTTTAATAACAGGTGTGGCAGGTTTTATAGGCTTTCATTTAGCTAATAATCTTCTGAAAACTAATAATAAGATTTATGGAATTGACAACTTAAATAATTATTATGATGTAAGTTTAAAGAAAGCAAGACTTAAAGAATTAAATAAAAATAAAAAAAAAATTTTTTTTTTTAAAAAAAAACTTGAAGATAAAAGATTTTTATTAAAATTATTTAAAAAAGAAAAATTCGATATAGTTATAAATTTAGCTGCCCAAGCGGGGGTAAGATACTCAATCATAAACCCCGATAGTTATATTCAAAGAAATATAATAGGTTTTTTTAATGTATTAGATGCTTCAAGAATTACCAAAGTGAAACATTTGATTTATGCAAGCACAAGTAGTGTTTATGGAAACAATAAATCTCATCCTTTGAAAGAAAGTTTATCTACACAAAAACCGTTACAGTTTTATGCTGCAACAAAACTTTCTAATGAACTTATGGCTCATTCTTATAGCTCAATATTTAATCTGCGAACAACTGGTTTAAGATTTTTCACAGTTTATGGTCCATGGGGTAGACCAGATATGGCACTCTATATATTTACAAAAAATATTTTAAAAAAAAAATTTATCCCTTTATTTAATAATGGTTCCCATATTAGAGATTTTACATATGTCGACGATATAGTTTCAGGAATAAAAAAAGTAATTTTTTCAAAAAATAATAACAAAGATAAATATCAAATTTTTAATATAGGTAATGGCAAGCCCATGCATCTAAAGAAATATTTAAAGGAAATTGAAAAAAATTTGAATATAAAAGCAAAAATTAAGAGGCTTCCTCTCCAAGATGGTGACATAATAAAAACTCATTCTTCGATTAAAAAAATTTCAACTTATTATGGATATAGACCCAAAATATCTCTTAAAAAAGGTATAAAAAATTTTATTGAATGGTATCGAAAATATAACAAAATTGATGAAAGAAAAAATAAAATTTAAAATTTTTCTAGCAGCAAAAAATGGTTGGAATAAATTTAAATTTTTTGGTTATCAAATTTATTATAAAGGGTTCATTTTTGGATTGAATAAAATAAAATTTAAAAATGAAATAATAGAAAATTTAATTAAAAATAATAATTATAATTTTTTTACAAAAAATTTTGGAAATTTCACAATTGTTATAAAATCATCAAAAAAATGCTTATTATTATCTGATAGTTCAAGATCGTTTCCTATATATTATAGTAAAATTAATAATTTAGTTTTTATTTCAGATAGTACCCAAAAAATAATTAAGAATTCAAAGAAAAAGGAAATCAATAATGAAATAAAACTTTTAGCATTGATGTCAGGTTATACGATTTCAAACTTTACTATTTTTAAAAAAATTTTTACAGTTAGTGCTGGTCAGTATATTTTGATAGGAAAAAAAATATTTAAAAAATTTTATATTAATTTTTTTCCTAAAAAAATTGAGTCTAAAAATTACAAGCACTATAAAAGAAAATATATTTCAATATTAAATAATATTTTTGAGGATTTAAAAAAGAAGGTTAAAGACAAAAAGATATATTTAGCACTGAGCGCAGGAGATGATTCAAGACTAATTGCATGTTATTTAAAAAAGTATAATTTTAAGAATGTTGAATGTTTTTCTTATGGATTATCAAATAATAATTGGGAAATTAAATTAGCTAAAAAAGTATCGTCAAAATTAGGTTTTAAACATAAAACTATTATTATAAATAGTCAAAAGGTAAAAAAATTTTATAATAGCAAACAATTTAAAGATTATTTTAAATTTTATAATAATTTTGATTCTGTACCTTCATTACATGAATTATTTGTTTTGAAAATATTAAAAAAACAAGCAAAAAAAAAATCAATTATTTTAAATGGTCAACCAGCAGATGGAATTAATGGTTCATATATAAAAAAAAGTTTTTTAGATAATAAGAATAATTTATCAATAGTTTTAGATGAGATAATTAACAAACATTATTCTTTATGGCCAATTTTAAAAGATGATGATAATCTTAAAATAATTAAAAAAAATATTTTAAAAGAATATAAAGATTACTCTAAAATCAAAATAAAATTTCCTTATCAATTATTATTATTTCATTCTTATCAAAATAGAATTTGCAAATATCTTATGAAAAACTACCAAGTATATGAGCATTATGATTTTGAATGGTACTCACCATATATGGATTTGAGATTCGTAAAATTTTGGTACTCAGTTCCTCAAAAACATCATTTCAAAAGAAATCTAAGTAAAAAAATTCTTAAGGATATAAATATTTATAAAGTCTGGAATAAAGATTTTAACTACAAAAAGAACAACAATTTAAATTTAGTTACCAGTGTTTCAAGATCATTTCTAAAAATGTTTTTTATAGCAAATAAAAAAAGTTGGAAATTATATGACAAAAAATTTTTTCAATATTATAATGATAATCAACTTAAATCACATATAGTTTCAGAAAAAGAATGGAAGAATACAAAAGATTTTAGAAGCCCTATATCATTTCTCAGTGCGAAATGGTTACAAATTAAACCAACTAACATAAAATAAAATATGAGTAGAAAAATTTGCTTTCCATTTATTGGAGATAGTTTGGGAGGATCACATATATCATCATTATTATTAATTAGTGAACTAAAAAATCAAAACTATAAAACAAGAATTGTTCTTCATCAAAAAGGGAAACTTTCAAATTTTTTGGATAATAAAAAAATTAAATATGATTTATTAAAAATAAAAAAGTTTCCTTCAAAAGGGCCTTATTTTTTTAAAGTTTTGATTTTCATGATTACAAATTTTTTCACGATTAGAAATTTTTTAAAAAAGGAAAAAATAGAAATTATTCATGGAAATGACTTAAAAGTGAATTTGATATGGAGTTTTTCGTCAATACAAATGTCTAAATTTATATGGCATCAAAGAAATATAATAAAAAAAAATAGTTTACTCCAAGTTTTAATTTTAATTTTTTCTTCACATATAATTGTCATTTCAGAAACTGTTTTAAATTGTTTTATAAAATTTTTAAAATCTAAATCTTCAATAATTTATAATCCAGTAGAAAAAGTAAAAATTTCAAAAAACTTAACATCTAAAAAATTTTTTAGCATAGCTTTTATTGGTAAAGATAAGAAGGAGAAAGGGTTTGATATATTCATTCAAATTACTAATCATTTTAAAAAAAATTGTAATATAAAATTTAATGCTTATGGGTTTAAAAAAAAAATATTGGAAAAAAATTACAATTTTATTTCTAATGAATTTACAAACATTAATAAAATTTTGAGTAAAAATGATTTATTAATTGCCCCAAGTAGAAGAGAAGGATTTGGGAGATCTTTAATTGAGTTTGCAATGGCAGAAAAAAAAATATTAGCATCTAATATTGAGGCGCATAAAGAAATAAAACAAAAATTTGCAAAAATAATTTTACTTAAAAATAAAGCTGAGTATTTTATAAAAAAAATTAATGAAAATAAAATTTCTCAAGCAAAAATTACTCAAAATAATATAACTAAATTGAGCCCAAAGCTTCATACTAATAATGTTATTAAAATATACAAGAAGCTAAACTAATGAAAGTTTTTCACATTATAAATAGTTTGGCTGCAGGTGGTTCTGAAACTAGTTTGTATTCAATTATAAAAAAAAATGAAAGAAATTTTCATATTATAATCATATTTTCAGAGAAAGGTATTTTTTATAAAAAATTCAGTTACTTAAAAAATTGTAAGATAATAGATATTTCTAATTTTTCATTTTTTAAAAAAATTAGTTTTATTTACAATTTTATTAAAGAAAATAAAAAATATTCAAAGCAAGTTGTCTTAAACTCATGGATGTATAAATCACATATAATTTGTGCTATCGTAAAGATATTTATAAGCTTTAGCTTACTTTTCCATATACGTCATTGTGGAATAACAAATAAACACAAATTTATAAATAAGTTTCCAATTTATTTAACGCTTTATTTTTCAAAATTTTTCGCAAATAAAATTATCTATAATTCATACTCATCAAAGCTTAACCACGAAAAAATTGGTTTTGAACGCAAAAAAGCAATAGTAATTCATAATGGTTTTAGCAATTTGAGGAATAAAAAAAAATATAAAAAAATGTTTAATAATAAAATTGTAATTGGAATGTTGGCTAGAAAAAATTTTATTAAAGATCATTTAACACTAATTAAATCTTTTAAAATTTTAAGCAAAAGTAAAAAAAATATCGTTTTATTTTTACAAGGATCAGGATTAAAAAAAGATAAAAAAATAAATAATTTTATTTCAAAAAATAAAATTGAAAACATTTATTTTTCGAACTCAAATGATAAAGAATTTTTTTTTTCTCAAATAGACATACATGTTCTAAGTAGTTTTGGAGAGTCATTTCCAAATGTAGTTGTAGAGTCAATCCAAAGAGAAAAAATTACTTTATCATCTAATGTAGGTGATGTTAATAAATTTTTGATAAAAAAGAATATATTTCAGATAGGCAATGTGAGTGAATGTAAATCTAAAATCGAAAATTATTTAAAATTAATAGAAAAAAAATCATTTAAAATAAAAAAGATTAAAGACGAATTAAAAGAAAAAATTAAAAAAGATTTTGATATAAACAAAAAAATAAAATTACTTGAAAAAGTATGGATTGATTTTCAAAATTTAAAAAAAATTTTGATAGTAATACCATCTTTAGGAGGAGGTGGCGCTGAAAAAGTAGTCACTTTTTTGTCAAAAGATTTGATAGAAAAAGGTTATAATACATCAATCTTAGTACTTGGTTCAAAAAAATCTATAAAAAATCAAGTCGATAAAAACGTTCAATTAATTTTTTTAAATAAGTCAAGATCTCTTTTTGCTATATTTGATCTAATTAAATATTTTTATAAAGATTATGATTTAATTGTTTCAACAATTATTCAGTGTAATATTTTATGCATCATTGTAAGATTTTTAACATTTTCAAGACAAAAATTATATTTACGAGAAACAAATACACCGAGCGAAATACTTAAATATGATAAAAGTATACAAAATTTTTTATTGTTTTATCTAAGAAATCTATATTCTTTTGCTGATTATATTTTGTGTAATAGTAAAGGTGTAATCAAAGATTTAAATAAAAACTTAAATATAAATAAAAAAAAATTATTTTACTTACCTAATTCTTTTGATCAACAAATTATAAAGAAATTATCAAATCAAAAAACATTTATAAAAAAAAAACCATACTTCATATATGCGGGTAGTATATCAAAACAAAAAAATGTAAATTTAATTGTTGAATCTTTTAACTTATTTTTGAAAAAAAACAAAAAAATTTTTTATCTATATATTTTTGGTGAAGGAGATAAAAAAATAGAATTAAATAAATTGATTACTGACTTAAATTTGAAAAATAGAATAATAGTGAGAAATTATCAAAAAAATATTTTTAAATATTTAAAAAAATCATCAGGTGTATTGCTTAGTTCAAACTGGGAAGGAATGCCAAATATTTTACTCCATGCATTAGTTGTGAATAAACCTATTTTATCTACAGATTGTAAATCAGGCCCTAGAGAGCTCAAAAATTTTGGATATGATATAAAACTTGTTCCAAAAAATAATATTGTTCAATTTTCTAAAGGATTAGAATTAATAATATCAAAAAAACACTTAGTTATGAAAAATGTAATTTTAAATAAAAATTATTCTGATAATTATAAAAATAATTTCAATAAAATATTTTAATAAATTATTATGGAAAAATTTGCTGTTTTAGGTTTAGGATATGTTGGTTTGCCATTAGCTTTAAAGTTATCAAAAAAATACAAGGTTATAGGATTTGATAATGATGAATTAAGAGTAAATAATCTCACTAAAGGAATTGACGATAATAATGAATTAAAAAAAAAAGAACTTTTAAACAAAAAAAATATTTCATTCACTTATAATGATAAAGATTTAAAAAATTGTAAGATTTTTTTTTTAACAATACCAACTCCCATTAATAAAAAAAATAACCCTGATTTATTTTTAATAAAAAAAGCAACAGAATTAGTTGCTAAATATCTAAAAAAAAATTGTATTGTTGTTTATGAGTCAACAGTTTATCCGGGAGTTACAGAAGAAATTTGTGTACCTTTATTAGAAAGAATTTCTGGACTTAAACTTAATAAAGATTTTCATTGTAGCTATTCTCCTGAAAGAATTAATCCTGGGGATAAAAAAAATAATATTAATAACGTTTCAAAACTTGTTTCTTCATCATCAAAAAAATCTCTGAAAAAAATATCGAAAATTTATAGATCTATTATAAAAGCTAAAATTTTCGAATGTGGAAGTATAAAAGTAGCAGAAGCAGCAAAAATAATTGAAAATACACAAAGAGATTTGAATATAAGTTTAATGAATGAATTTACAATTATCTGTAGAAAATTAAATATCGATGTTCATGACGTGCTTGATGCAGCTTCAACAAAATGGAATTTTTTAAATTTCAGACCAGGTTTAGTTGGTGGTCATTGTATTGGAGTAGATCCTTATTATTTAACATACAAGGCAAAAAAAATTGGCATAAATCCCAAAGTTGTTTTAGCTGGAAGAAAAGTAAACGATGATATGGTTAAATACTTTTCAAATTATTTTTTAAATAAACTAAAAAAAAAAATAAAAAAAAAATCTCCGAGAGTACTTATATTAGGTGCATCTTTTAAAGAAAACATTTCAGACATCAGAAATTCTAAAATTTTAGAATTAGGAAAAATTTTAATTAATAAAAGATGTGATGTTGAATTTTTTGATCCACATGTAAAAAAGTTAAAAAATAATCTTACAATTATTAATAAACCTAAAATAAAATATTATGATGGTATTATTATAGGAGTAAAACATAAACTTTTTAAAAACTTAGGATTTCATAAAATTAGAAATTTTGCTAAAAATAACAATAGTATAATTTTTGATTTACAGAATATATTTAAAGACAAAAAAAAAAATAGTCTCTCAATATGATTGATTTTAAATTTTCATCAATTTTACTATTGCATCTTTTTTTAGTATTTTTTTTCTGGAAATATAATTTTAAAATTGCAATTTATTTAGATTTATTTGATGACGTAAATCAGCAAAGAAAACTAAAAAAAACAAAAACACCCCTTACTGGAGGTCTAATAATACTCTCATTTATTTACCTTAATTTCTTTTTGAATCAAACTGGTTTAATAATTTCACAAGATGAAAATTTCCAAATCAATACAGTTTTTTTAATTGCACTGAGTTTTATATTTATTTTAGGTTATTATGATGACAAGTATGATTTGACCCCAAATCTAAAGCTCATAATTTTAATTATACTTTTTTCAATTACTGTTTACTTTGACAATAGTATTTTAATATCTGAACTTGACTTTAAGATTTTAAATTTAAGTTTAAATATAAAGTCGTATTCATTTTTTTTTGTAGTTTTTTGTTTGATTGTATTTAACAACGCTACAAATATGTTCGATGGAATTAATCTACAATGTTCAGGTTATTTTTTGTTCATTATTTTGTATTTACAAATTGTTTTTGCAAATAATCTGGAATTATACCCTTTTTTATTTACTCTAACAGTTGGAATTTTGTTTTTTATTTTTTTAAATTTAAATAACAAAAGTTATTTAGGTGACAGTGGTGTTTATATCTTATCTTTTGTTTTAGGTGTTTTAATTATTAAATCTTATAATAATGGCTATCTATATTGTGATCAGATACTTCTTATGATGTTAATCCCAGGTATTGATATGATTAGATTAACTTTTAGCCGTATTTATAACGGTAAACATCCCTTTAAAGCTGACAATCAACATATCCATCATATTATGGCAAAAAAATTTAGTGAGTTAGAGATCTTTTTAATTAATTATAATTTGATAATTATTCCAAATATTTTAGCTTATATTTTTGAACGATATTTTTTATTTATAATAATAACTATAATTATTTATATCTTTATAATAATGAAATTTAATGCAACAAATAAAAAAATTTGAGTATATATACTTATCTGTCTTATTATTACCAGCGGCAATAGTATCTGGTCCATTCGTATCTGATTTAATTATTTCTTTAATAGCAATTTATTTTTTGGCAACAAAGCATGAGCAAATCAAAATTTTTTTTAAAAAGTATTTTTTTTTAAAAGTTTTATTTATTTTCTGTATTACAAACATAATTATTTCACTCTTCTCTGAAAATGTATTTGTTTCACTTAAAAATTCCTTAACATATATAAGATTTCCAATTTTTTTAATTGCATTATCTTTTTTTTTTAAAAAAAATTTTAAGTATATGGATATTTTATATTATTCAATTTTTTTCACTGTTTTAATAGTATGTTATGATGCTTGTCTTCAATTTTTTACTGGAAAAAGTATCATGGGTTTTATTTCTAATTCGAGATACAGAGTAAGTGGTTTTTTTCGTGATGAATATATTTTGGGTTCATTTTTAGCAAGGATGACACCAATTTTAATTGCAATTTTCTACATCTTTAAAGAAAAAAAGATCAGAACGAGCATAATTTTATTATGTATATTGTCATATCTAACAATTATTTTTTCAGGAGAAAGAACATCAACTGGAATAATTACAATTTTTTACCTATTATTTTTCATATTTGTAATCAATTTTTCTTTTAAAAATAAAATTTATTTATCAATGATAATCATTTTTAGTTTTATTTTTATAATATTTAGTTCATATGCCTTAAAAACAAGATTTTTATCTACAACACAAGATCAATTAACTGCAATTTTTAATGATAAAGAAAAATTGGATGTAGGTAAATATAACAATCAGCACATGAAACATTTACTTGTTTCTTATGAAATGTTTAAAAAGAAGCCAGTATTTGGATATGGAAACAAAATGTTTCAAGAGGTGTGTTATAATGAATTCTATAAGGATGACGGACGTTGCTCAACCCATCCCCATAATTTTACTGCTCAGATAGCAGTTGAAAATGGAATAGTTGGTTTATTTTTTTATGCAATTTTGTTTGGTTATTTTGTCTTAAGTTTTTTTAAACATAATAAAAAAGGAAATGAAAGTTTATCAGTTATAACACTAAGTATTATAGTTTTCTTAAGTCCAATTTTTCCTTCAGGAAGCTTTTATAATAATTTAATGTCAATTTTTTTGTATTTTCCAATTGCTATCCATTTCATATTACTAGAAAGATCAAATGAAAAATAGAAAAAAAATTTGTTTTTTTTTTAATCATGAAAGAGGCTTTAATGTAGTTAAATATTTCTCAAAAATAAATACTTATGAGATAAAGAATATTTATTTATCAAAAAAAAATTTGAATAAAAAAATTTTACCTTTAATAAAAAAATTAAACTTAAATTATAATATAATAAAGAAAGTAAATTCTTATAAAGTCATTAGTTTTATAAAAAAAAACAAAGTTGATATAAATATAATCTGTGCTTTTCCTTATTTTTTTAAAAAAGATTTATTAAATTCAGCTAAGTTTGGGACCTTAAATATGCATGGAGGAAAATTACCAAATTATAAAGGAGCGTCTACATTAAATTGGCAAATTATTAATGGTGAGAAAAAAATTGGAATTTCTATAATAAAAGCCAATACCTCAATTGATGGAGGGGATATTTTAAGTCAGTATTCATTTAATTTAAAGGATAATCATGAAATTTCTGATGTTCATAAAATTGTTAATAAAAAATTTCCTGTAATTCTAGAAAATACTTTAAAAAGATACTTTAGAGGAAAAATTAAATTAAAAAAAAATTCTGGAGGTAAAATTTATAAACAAAGATCAGAAAAAGATGGAAAAATTAATTGGCGTTTAATGAATAGCCTTGAAGTTTATAATTTTGTAAGAGCTATAACAAAACCATATCCAGGTGCGTTTTCATACATATATAATACAAAAAAAAAAGTGGTCATATATAAGTGTGCTAAATCTAAATTGAACCCCAAAATTCCACCAGGATATATTTTTAAAATTGGAAGTAAAATTTTTGTAAAATGTTTTAAACAAAGTGTGGAAATTATAAAATGTTCAACAAAGTTAAAAGATAGAAATTTACTAATTTAATTATTTTTAAACTTATCTAAAAAATTAAGGTAATTTTTTAGACCATCTTCAAGTGAAAATTTAGATTTAAACCCAAGAAGTTTTTTCGCTTTTTTAACAGATAAAGTACCTCTTTTAGGTCTAAATGAGTCCCTATCCGTTACATGAAAATTTATATTATCAATATATTTCGATAAAATTTTTACAAATGTTATTAATTTCTCAGCTTTTCCTCTTGTTATATTAAATATTTGATTTAAACCACTATTTTTAGTTGCAGATAAAATTATACCATTAACTAAATCATCCACGTATGTAAAATCAAGACTTTCCTTCACTCCCTGTATTTTAATATTTTTTCCCTCCAATGCTTTCTCAATAAAAATTTGACTCACTCTATTATTCATATCTGTTGGTCCATAAACGGCAGAAGGCCTAATAATCGAAAAAGGTATTTTAAAAAATTTACATAAACCTTTTGTTATTATCTCACCTGAAAGTTTCATAGTTCCATACAATTCTATAGGTTCACATATATCATTTTCATTAGCTGTTTTTTTTTTAAAATTTCCATAAACCATACTTGATGATATATAGACAAATCTTTTTAAGTTGATTTTATTTTTTTTTTGAAATTCATTAAGACATTCTAGAATATTTACAGTTGTATCTATCGAACCCTCCTTTGTTTCTTTTGCATTCAAATTGTCAATTTTAGCTAGTGGCACTGCTGCTGTGTGAAAAATATATTTCGGATTTGATTTTGTTAAGATATTTAATACTGTTCTATAATCTTTTGCGTCCCCTCTTATTATTTCAACATTTTTAAGATCAGAAAATCTAAATTTTCTGTAATCTTGAAATCCTTGTTTTGTTGGATTTACATATCCAGCAAAAACATCCAATAAGATACATTTTTTTACAACTCTTCTTTTTAAAAGCTGTTTTGCAAGATTTGATCCAATAAATCCTAATCCACCTGTTATTAGAGCTGTAGTCATTTTTTTTTATTCTTGTACCACTGATCAATTTTTTTAAAAATATATTTTTGTTTGGAATTATCTAAACCTGGATAAATAGGCAATGTAATAATGGTTCTTGATAATTTTTCTGTATTTTTAAGATAAATTTTATATTTTTTTAAGTATTTTTGTTTATGAAGAGGGGGATCAAAGTGAACTGATGCTTCAATATTATTTTTTTTTAAATAATAAACCAAATCATCTCTATATTTTGCTTTAGCAATAATAGAGTACATCTGATATGAGTGTGTAAAATCTTTATCTACTTCCTGTATTTCAAAAACATCAGAATAACTTTTAAAAAAATGATCATAATTTTTTGCAATTAATCTTCTTTTAAAATTAAATTTTTCTAATCTTTTTAACTGATTTAAACCAAGTGCAGCTAAATGATTCGGTAATCTAAAATTATGACCAGGTAAATCTGATATTCTGTACCAAGGCTTTTTTTTTAAATTTTTATTTATTCCATGAGCAATTATTCTTTTAATCTTTTCATATTTTGATTTAGAATTCGTTGTGAGCATACCACCCTCAGTTGTTGTGATATTTTTTGTAGGGAAAAAAGAAAAACAACCAGTTCCAAAAGATCCTGCTTGTTTTTTTTTATAAGTAGCCCCTAAACATTCCGCACTATCCTCAATTAATTCAATTTTCTTTTTTTTTAACAAGTTTATAATTGGATCCATCTCGCACATAAGACCAGCGTAATGAACAACAATTACAGCAATAGTTTTTTTCGTAATCTTTTTTTTAATTTCTTTGGCAGTTATATTCCTTGAATTATAATTAACATCTGCAAAAACTGGTTTATTACCTGAATTTAAAACTGCATTAACGGTAGATACCCATGTCCAACTTGGTATTATTACATCACCTTTTTTCTCTAAAACCTTTAAAGAACATTCTAAAGCACTCGTGCATGAATTCATTGAAATTGCATATTTAGTTCCAATTTTTTTTTTAAAAGATTTTTCAAATTTTAAATTCTCTGGTCCATGGGTTAACCAACCACTTTTTAAAGATTTTACAATGATACTCAAATCTTTTTTGTCTAGTTCTGGCTTAGAAAGTGATATTTTCATTAAATAATATATATACATAAATTAATGAAATTTAAAAACAATAAAAAAAAAAATATAGATATCGTTGTACCGTTTTATAATGAATATAAAAATCTTGAAATTCTCATTCCACAAATTATTAAATCAACTTCAAACTTTAATCAGTTTAGAATTAGATATATTTTCATAAATGATGGATCTACAGATGAAAGTGAAAAAGTTGTTAAAAAATATTTGAATTCAAAAAAATTTTATTTAATTGATAATAAAAAAAAGTTGGGACAAACACTTTCATATAAGAAATATCTTAAATATTTTAAAAGTGATTTTTTTATTAGAATTGACTCAGATAATCAAGATAACCCTATACATTTAAAAAAAATCCTTCAACTTTTGATGAAAAATGATTATGATGTGATTTTGGCTAATCGACTAGTTAGAAAACATCCAACGTTGATAGTAATTTTAACTTTCATTTATAATTTTATAACAAGATTTTTAATAAAAGTTGATTTACCCACTTACTCTTCTAGTTTGGTTTCTTATAAAAGAAATTTTATTAATGCTAAAAATTTAAAATATAATGATCATAGATATATGCCTTTGATTGCAATATTTAATGGAGCTGAAAAAGTTCATACTTTTTCTGTGATACATAGAAAAAGACAGCACGGAAAATCTAACTATTCCATAATTAAAAAGATATTTTTTGGTTTACCAGAATTTTTTTATTTTTTTATAAGACTAAAAGCAGGAAGGTTTAAGGAAAATTAAATGTGTGGTTTTTGTGGTTTTGTTTCTTTCAGTTATCAAAAAGATCAAAACATTAGTATATTAAAAAATATGAATAACGCCCTCAATCACAGAGGTCCTGATGATGAAGGATATTATTATGAGAATAATATTTTTTTAGCCCATAAGAGATTATCAATTCTTGATTTAAATAAGAGGAGTAGTCAGCCATTTAAAAATAAAGATGGCAATTTGATCTTATTATTTAATGGAGAAATTTATAATTATCTTGAATTAAAAAAAGAACTTAAAGATAAAAATTATAAATTTAATACCACTAGTGATACCGAAGTTTTATTAGCTTGTTATGAAATTTGGGACATCAAAATGCTTAAAAAAATAAAAGGAATGTTTTCTTTCTCAATAGTTGATTTAAAAAAAAAGATTATATTTTCAGCTCGAGATCATTTTGGGCAAAAACCTTTTTATTATTATCTAGATAGACAAAATTTTATATTTTCATCAGAGTTAAGATCTTTATTAAAAAATCCAGGAATATCAAAAAAATTAGATTATGATAATACTATATCTTATTTACATTATGATGCATTTGTCGGTGATACAACTCCAATACAAAAGTGTAAAAAATTATTACCCTCTGAATACTTAATTTATGACATCAATAATAAGACAATTACAAAAAATAAGTATTGGTCTATCAACTACAAAAGAATTTTTAATGATGAAAATAAGATTAATTCAAAAATAGATGAATTACTTAAAGATTCTGTAAAACAACATTTGAGATCCGATGTTCCTGTTGCAATTTACTTAAGTGGAGGAATAGATTCTACCTCACTAGCATCAATAGCAAAAAAAGAGTTAAAATTTAATAATTTGACTGCATTTAATCTTAAGTTTAATGATCCAACTTTTGATGAAGATGAAAAAGCCAATTTCTCCTCAAATGAATTGGGTATTAAGTTAATTAAACACTCCATTTCAAACAATGAAAGTGTTAAGAAAAGTTTATATTTGATTAATGAACTAGATGAACCACTTTCTGATCCTGGATATTTAGCGGTAGGAATGATTGCGGAATTTGTAAAAAAAAATAATTTTAAAGTCGTTATTTCTGGAGATGGAGGTGATGAACTATTTGGAGGATATGAACCCTTCTTAAAATTAAGTTACTATAAAATTGTAAATAAATTTCCAATTCTTAAAAAGATTATAAATATTTTTAATAAAGTGAGTAAAGATAGCTTTAATTATATGGGTTTTAATTATAAATTAAAAGTTTTTGAAAAGGGCCTTTTATCTAATGATGAATTTTTTAATTCTAGATGGTTATCTTCATATCTTGAAGAAGATATCAAAAATTTAGTAGTTCCTGATATTTACAAAAGATCAATTTTTTCGGAAAAGAAAAGTATTTATTGGTTTATTAAAAAACTTTTTTTTGAGACAAAAGTAGAAGATGATAATGATAAACTTTTCTTACAGTTTCAAAGACATTATCTCCCAAATTTAATATGCAGTCATACAGACAAAGCAAATATGAATTTTTCAATTGAAGCAAGGAGTCCTTTTCTTGATAAAGACCTTTTTGACTTTGTTAACAATGTAAAACATGAATTATTATATAAAAATAATAAAGCTAAAAAATACTTAAGAAACTATTTGAAAAAAAATAATTTGAAAAAGATTTATGATTCAAAAAAAAAAGGCTTTACTGTCCCTATAGCAAAATGGCTCAAAACAAGTCTTAAATCTGAGATGCTTGAAACACTTAACGAGAACAATGTAAAAAGATTAAACTTTATTAACTATGATTATGTAAAAAAATTAGTAGAAGAACATATAACTGGAGAGCAAAATAATTATAAAAAAATTTGGACCTTATTTGTATTAATTAAATGGGTTAAGAATAATAATATTGAATGTTAAACAATATAAAACAAATTTGATTTATTTAATGAAAATTTTAAATTTTTTAAAAAAAATACTTGATAATCCAATCATATTTAATCTTTTTGAAACGCTCATGGGTGTTAATAAAACTAGGAGAGTTTTAGTTAAAGATTATATAAAACCTAGTTATAATTGCAGAATTTTAGATATAGGTTGTGGCACAGGAGATTTTAGAAAATTTTTACCTGAGAATATTGATTATATAGGAATAGATAATAACCCAGAATATATTGAATATGCAAAAAGTAAAAAATATAAAAATTCAAACTTTATTTGTACAGAGTCCAATCAGATTGACTTTTTAAAGAATAAAAAATTCGATATAATATTATCTATAGGAGTAATTCATCATTTAAATAATAATTTGTTCAAAGAATTAGTGGATAAGTCATATAGTTTACTTAGTGATAATGGATATTTACTAACTTATGATCCAGTATATATAAAAAATCAAAATTTTATTTCTAAGTTTTTAATTGATAATGATAGAGGTAATTTTGTAAGAAATGAAAATGATTATATTTCTAAAATAAAAAATTTATTTCCAAAAATATTATCTTTCCAGGTTAATAATCTCCAAAATTTACCTTATGATGTTATTATTATAAAAGCATTCAAAAAGTGAATAAAAAAAAATGAAAAAAAAAATATTTATCTCAAATATAATTTTTTTTATTTTCATATTTTTATATATTTCATA
>CENP01140222.1_pt1 | contig 18967 bp, 16 predicted proteins | sample 361281 | NCBI WGS metagenome assembly CENP01 (sample SAMEA2591122, study PRJEB7988) | marine metagenome | biome: marine biome (ENVO:00000447); feature: deep chlorophyll maximum layer (ENVO:xxxxxxxx); material: saline water (ENVO:00002010), including plankton (ENVO:xxxxxxxx) | depth 70 m | reverse complement strand
GCTTATTATTTTCAAAGAAAGGCGGCTTTATGTCGCCTTTTTTTGTGACGGTGATATCTTGATTTAAATATCATGTGCAATATTGTTTTCACCATATTCCTAAAACCGCAGGATCAAGTCTCCAACTGAGATTATCACATAGAGAACACATCGGACAATTGCCAAAAGGATCAACCTTAGTTGTGTATCCTTTGTACAGTGATATGCAGTATTATCGTGTAAGTGAAGACCCTGAATTTGACGCACATAAACCTATCAAAGAAGCATTCTTACGCACATATCAGCAACCAAAGTCCACTGGACAAGCATCAATAGTTTGCGGTCATTATACCAATATACATCAAGACGGTAAACACTACACTTGGCTGAGAGATCCGTTGACTAGAGACATTTCACATTTCAATTACGATACAAATTATGGTCATGAAGTTTCAAAAGATTTTGCCACACACCTTAGTTCAATGGCTGGTAATTTTATTGTGCTTTGGTTGTACGGAAAATACTGCCAATTGTCAGAGACTGCTGACATTGAAAAAAAATATCAAGTGGTAAGAAAAACTTTACATAATAAATTTACAAAAGTTTTTGCATCAGAACATTTTGAAGAATCATGGAATCACGTTGCAGAAGAATTGAAAGTTGATGTAGAGCCAAGATTAAATTCCAATGAAGGTGGCAAAGCCTATGCTCATCAAATCAAATTATCTGATCTATCAGATGAATTTAAAAGTTGGCACAGAAGCTATAATCAGTACGACTATAAGTTGTATGATGAGTTTTGTACATAGATTACAAAAAAAGATTGTATCCGTAGCAGTCGTAGACCAAATAGTGCTACATTATTGCACAAAATTCGTTCTAAATAAATTTACGATTCAAAAGAATCTACAACAGGGGAGGTCCAAAAAATGGATATCATGAACCAAATCAAAGGATGGGCTAAAGGATTAGCTGATGTAGGAGTATCATTAATTGCATTAGGTATCGTTTTAGAGATTCTTTTTAACGGTCAAGGTATTCCGTTCTGGCCAAACGTTTCTGTAATTGGAAATGTCCAGGGCGTACTGCAAGGCTTTTCAGATCAAGGCTTGATCGGATTAGTGGCAGTTTGGATTTTATATAACATCTATAACAAGAAATAATCATAAAATCTAGAAATACTATAACCTCAAAGAGTGGTGTGAAAACATAATCGGATTGTAACACACCACTCTTACAATAAATATTTTCCTCAATGCAATATCTTTTTACAAATGGCTGTTCATACAGCAAACCACGCACTGTGCCTCCACATAATGTAACTGTTACAGTAGGAGGCGAAGTTGCAAAACACTTTAATTTAAAACACATTAATTTTGCACAAGGCGGCAGAGGAAATGATAGAATGTTTTTGACAACAGCTTTGTATTTTATACAAAATCCAGATAGAATGAAAGATACATTTGCATTGATACAACTAAGTTCAGCTGGTAGAATAGATTATCCTACTAAAAAACTTCAAGGACCTGAAGATGCCATGCAAGGTCAAGACACTGCTTATCGAGCAATTAATATTTTTAAGGATAATGGACAGAGATTTTTACAGCAAAATTTTTCCAAATTAGATCAAATACAATTTTTGATACAAAGGTATTATTCATCCTTAATTAATTTGCAAAATTTTTTCCAACTTCATAAAATAAATTACCTGTTTTATAATGGTTTAGAAAACTATACCACAACAGGCAAAAAGGACCATGATAATTTGGATTCATACATAGATAAAAAACGTTTTTTTGCCTGGAATGATGCAAAATTAGTTCATTATAATTTTTGTGTTGACAACAAACTAGAACTAGAAAATGACGGACATGCAAGTAAACAAGGCGTCATACAGTATTCAAATTTGCTTATTGATTACATTGATACGCACAGTTTGATTTTATAAATACTAGCAAATGGCAAAAACACTTCGAACATCTGGCAATTACACCATCAAAGCAGGCGATGGATTCAACTCAGGATCTGGCTCAAATACTGTCGAAATTGACGCTTTAACTGTCAGTATACCAGGTAATTTGACAGTTGGTGGTACATCTGCTATTGTGAACACCACAAATACCACAATTGAAGACAACATCATAGAATTAAACACAGGCGCTACAGCAAACAATAATAGTGCTGGTATCATAATTGAAAGAGGCAGTGCAGGTAACAATGCCGCAATCCTTTGGCAAGAAAATGCAGACAAATTTATCTTAGGATTAACAACTGCCACAGCCGCAGACAAATCATCTGCTATTACAGTTACAGCTTCACCGTTAGAAGTAGCGGCACTAACAGCAACCACAGGAACATTTAGTGGTGCAGTTACAATGGTTGGTGCCACAGTAAACGGCACAATTACAGCAGGTCAAGTTACAACAAATGAAATTGTTAGCAATGGTTCAAATGCACAACTAACAATTACATCATCTGGTTCAGGAGATGTAAAATTAGATAGTGGTGGAGACGTTATTATTGATGCCGACAATGCTGATATTAAATTAGAAGACGGCGGTACTGAATTTGGTAGAATCAGCAGAGTTACATCAGACCTTGTGATCAAATCAATGGGTAACAATAATGATATTTTATTTAAAGGCTTAGATGACACTTCAACAATTACAGCTTTAACTTTAGATATGAGTGCGGCAGGGGCGGCATCATTTAATGCAAGTGTAACCGCGGCAACATCATTTATAATTGGTAGTGCAGATATCAATGAAACAGATTTAGAAAAAATAGACGGCATAACAAACGGAACAGTAGCGGCTAACAAGGCAGTTGTTGTTGATGCAAATTTAGACGCCGCAAGTTTTAGAAACATTACAGCAACTGGTACAATTACAGCAGGTGGTATAACACTTACTGGTAGTGCAAGTGGTATTACTGTTGATAACATTACACTCAATGATGAAACAATTTCAACAAGTTCTAATGCTGATTTAATTTTAGCACCAGGTGGCACAGGCGGAGTAATTGCTTCTGCACTTAGATTTAGTGGGACTACAATTAGTGCAGATGACTCATCTACAGTAAACATCAACGAAGGTTTAATTGTTGATGGAACACTTAACTCGGGTGCTATTACGTCAACAGGAACAATAAACTCCGGCGCAATTACTTCGACAGGCAGTGTGACCTCAGGTAGTTCATTTATAATAGGATCAGCGGATATCAACGAAACAGATTTAGAAAAACTAGATGGTATCACAAATGGTGCAGGTGCGGCAAATAAAGCATTGGTGTTAGATGCAAACGCAGATGTTGCATCAGGGTTAAGAAATCTTACTACTAGTGGTAAGGTAGTTTCACCAACAGTAGAATTAACAAATGCTCATATTGAATCAGGAACAGTAACACATTCAGGATCATCAGGACAACAAGAATTAGACAGTTTTGTAGCGGCAACGTTCAGAGGTGGAGTGTACACAATAAGTATTTCAGATTCAGCAGAAGGTAAGTTTGAGACGGTGACATTATCAGTAACTCACGATGGCTCAACATCCTACATATCAAGCTCAGGTGTAAGTTCAACTGGCACATCAATGGCAACATTTAGCACAGACATAAGCGATAGCAATGTGAGAATATTGATAGTTCCTATTTCTAACAACAGCACTGTGTACAAATTTTCAAGAACTTTAATAGAGGTATAATATGAGATACAAAGAAATTGATATCAATATCAAAGCTGTGCCTGACAAAGAAGATGAAGAGATTTTAAACCAATTAATTGGATCTAACAAAGCAAGTATAAGTTCAGATTCTGCTCCAGAACCACAAAGCGGAAACAACGACAATCCAGGCAAAGTTGATTCAGATGACCCAACCACAGTGCCTTCAGTGTATCCGCCACAACAAGAACTTGAATTGAAGAAACAAGAAGCCGGCAAAGACTTAGGACAGTTTAAAAATATCCAACAGGACGCAGATGAAACTGCGCCAGATCAAGAAGCTAGAGTAGATGAACCTCTAGTAAAACAGCCTGAAACTACAAATGGTGACCAACCAGGTGTACCAAAAGAAATGAAAGGTAAACAACCTCAAAACGAAAGTGAATTCATACAGAGATTAAAAACACTATCTGGTCAAAACACAGGAGCGTAGATGCCATTTAGAAAATTAGTTGGATCATACAAAGATTATACACTATCAACTCATGTTTTAGAAGACGGATATCTAGCTGTAGACGTTGACACAGGAAGTCTACGACTAGGTGACGGTACCACTGCGGGAGGTATAGAAGTAGGAGGTGGCAGTAGTTCTAGTTTAGGAGACCTTAGTGCAGTTGGCTCAACGTTGACAGCACCTAGTAATGCTAATCTCAGTCTAACCACAGCAGGCACAGGAAATATACTACTAAATGATATCACAATAGCTGATAATGAAATATCAACAAATAGATCCAGTGATAATCTTAGACTTATAGCCAACGGTACAGGTACTGTTGTAATTGAGGGAATACAAGTACAAGGTACAACACTAAGCACTGAAGACAGTAGTGAAGGCATTGCAATTGCAGGAAATCTTATTCCCAGCCAAGATGGGGTGTTCACATTAGGTACAGCTTCAAAAAGATGGCAAACGCTTTTTGTTGCCGCAGAAACAATTGACTTAGGTGGTGCAACAATTTCCTCAGACGGATCTGGAGCAATATCGATTGCGGCCACTGGTGCTACATTGCCAACAGGTAGTAAAGTAGTAGATAATCCTATTGCATTATTAGGAGCCACCTCAGGTACAGCAGTAAGGCCAGTTCAAAACGTGAAAATTTTTGTAAGTGATGGAAGCACATCTTTTACTGATGCACAATTACTGGCAAAAACAGCAGATCTAACACTTGAATTTAATGCTACTGTTGAAGACGTTCCAGTATATACCGATGCAGGACAAACATTTACACTATCAAATGGTGATTCTTTAACAGATAATGCCGCAGGAATCACACTGTTTCAATTCTAAAAAACACTATAAATACAGTTGTTAATAGGATATCCATCCGGTAATTACAAGAAGGCCGGGGACAGAACGAAAACGATATGGCAGATAAGACACCGGTACGAGTAGTATTCAACTCATCAAATGTGGCCACAGGTATGGCCGAATTCCAATCAGGAGAAACTGTTGGAGTAGCAAATGGCGGTACGGGTCTAAGTTCAATAGGATCAGCAGGGCAAGTTCTCAAAGTAAACGCCGCAGGAAACGCTTTAGTGTTCGCTGGCGAAGGTGACCTATCAATACAAAATTTAGTTGCTCCTTCAAATGCAGATCTAACCTTAACAACTTCAGGCACAGGAAGCATTGTTTTAAACGATTTAACCATTGCTGACAACAGTATTTCAACAAATAGATCAAATGACGATTTACAAATTAATGCAAGTGGAACCGGTACAGTAATCTTAGAAAATTTAAAAATTGGTACAAGTGGGTCCACAGTAACAACTATACTTGATGAAGACAATATGTCAAGTGATAGTGCTACATCACTGGCTACGCAACAGTCAATCAAAGCATATGTTGACTCAGAAGTAGGGGCAGTAAGCACAACTGCAATCAGTCAACTTAATAGTAATGTCACAGTAGCAGATTCGGGATCAGGTACAATTACAGTTACAGTAGATGCATCAACAATTGGTACTTTCACATCATCAGGATTACAACTAGGAGGCTCAGGAGCAAGAGTAACCACTGTATTAGACGAAGACGGATTTGACAGTAACAGCAACACATCATTAGCAACCCAGCAGAGTATCAAAGCATATGTTGATGCACAAATCACAGCAGAAGATCTTGACTTCCAAGCAGATTCAGGTGGTGCATTATCAATTGATCTTGACAGTGAAACATTTACATTTACTGGTGGTACAGGTATTGACACATCAGGATCAGGAAATGCAGTTACGTTCGCTATAGATTCAACAGTGGCTACCTTAACAGGTTCACAAACTTTAACTAACAAAACAATCTCCTCACCAACTATAGAAACACCGACAATAACTGGTGCTACTACAATTGGCGAAATTACTACCAATTTAATTACATCCAACGGATCCAACGCTGATGTTTCAATTCAGCCAAGCGGAACTGGAGATGTTCTTATAAGTGGCATAAGAATAAACGGAACCACATTAGATTCATCAGATTCTTCAACAATCAACATAAATGAAAATGTCATAGTAGATGGCACTTTGACTGTGACAGGTGCTTTGGATTTCAGCGAGGCAAATCTATCTAATGTTGGAAATATTGGAGCAGATCAAATATTTGGTGATGGCGATACTAATACATCAATTACATTTTCAGGCTCAGATGTTATAACAATTGCTACAGGAGGAGCAACAGCCGCTACTTTCAATGCTGATCAAACCACAACATTTAGTGGTGCAGGAACTTTTGCAGGAATTGTCACAGCTACCAGTGTAACAGCGAACGACTTTACATCAAATGGTTCTAATGCAGATATTACAATAGCACCTCAAGGTACAGGTGATATTAATCTGACAGCAGGTGCTGATGTAAACATTCCGTCAGGAATTGGCTTGACCTTTGGGGACGATGCCGAAAAAATAGAAGGTGATGGCACTGACTTAACTATAAGTGGTAATAATATAAATTTAACAGCAGTAGCAGATGTAAACATTCCATCAGGTGTTGGATTAACTTTTGCCACAGCAGAAAAAATAGAATCAGATGGAACTGATTTGACAATAACCGTTGGATCAAATGGAGATATAAACATACCTGCCAATATAGGTTTAACATTTGGCAATGATGGTGAAAAGATTGAAGGTGATGGCACAGACTTAACTATTACAGGTAACCTTATTAATCTTACAGCCGCAACGGCAGTGGTTGTGCCAAGTGGCATACCATTACGTTTTGTTGATGACAACGAAAAAATTACTTCCGATGGCACAGACCTAACAATAAATTCAGGTGCTGATATAAATTTAACGGCGACAGCTGATGTAAACATACCTGCCAATGTTGGAATAACATTTGGAAATGATGCAGAAAAAATTGAAGGTGACGGAACAGATTTAACAATTTCAGGCAACAACATCAAACTTACTGCCGCAACAGATGTTATAATTCCAACGAATGTTGGCTTACACTTTACTGATGCAAATGAAAAAATAGAGTCGGATGGATCAAAATTAACAATTACATCAGGCGGAACTGCTTTTGCTTTACCTACATCAGATGGAGATGCAGGTGACTTTTTAAAAACAGACGGAGCAGGTACACTATCGTTTGGTAGTGCTGTCACAGCCGCCTCAGATGATACACGGGCAGTTGTAAAAACAAATAAATCAGTCGGTACATCCGCAAGAACAATAGATTTTTTCCAGGCATCAGGTACAGATGCGGCTTTTTACTTTATGGCTCTTAATGACTTAACAAATGACCATACCAGTGCCTCAGTATTCACCGTTTGTCATAATGACAGTGACGCATTTATTTCAGGTCCACGTGGTGGCTCTTCAGGAACAGCAAACACTTTACCTAGTACTGAAGCTGATATAAGCAGTAATCAAGTTCGAGTAAAAATTGTGGCACCAAGTGCAGATTCAAAAATCAGTTATTACAAAATTCCATTGTCAAGAGCTAACACAGCAAACGCAACTTCTGGAGTTACAGTGACAACAGCAAACACAGATGTAGACTCAGCCACAGAAAGCATAGATACATTTGCTCATGCATCATTTAGAGCGGCAAAGTATTTTATTATAATAGACGACAACGCTAAAACAGAAACTGGAGTCACAGAAGCATTAGTAGTACATGATGGAACAGACGCCTTTGTTGCTCAATATGGCACAATTAACACAGGTAATAATGATATGATTACTTTGACTGCGGCAATAGATGGATCTAATGTTGTGCTAAGTGCCGCAGGTTTGACCTCAAATTTATCATTAAAAATACATAAAACATTATTATCAGATAGTATGACAGCTGTGAGTAATTCTAATCAAAAAATTATAGGTGCCACAACAATTAGTTCAAGTGCGACTGCATTTGACAGCTTTGATATGGATGACAACAATGCCGCACTGTATTACATTGTAGGTAAAAATGCTTCAGAAGGTGAATTCAGTGTGCAAGAAGTTTACATGACTGGTGCACCGGGAGAAGCTGGAGTATCTGCTGGACCATTTGTGTCAACCAAATCCACAACACAACTTACATTTACAGCGGCATATCTGGCTGATGAAGACAACAGTGTTGGACTTAGTATTGCATCAACTTCAGGTGCATCTACAGTTGTCAATGCGTATAGAATAAACGCTTTAGCAGAATAAACTTACCAAATTCACATAAATACTGCATATCAACAATCATGCGGGAGATATGGAACCATGACAACACGTAACTTTAGAGTTAATAATGGATTAGAGGTCGGAGATATTGTAATCTCTGCGAATGCTAATACCATTACAGGCGGATCAACAGCGGCGCCAAATGCTGATGGTCAATTTGCCAACAAAAAATTTGTCGACGACAAGGCAAGTTTGACTGTATTGAACACCAGTGTGGCAGTAGCAGACACAGGTTCAAACGGAACAATCACTAACACAGCAGACGGCGGTGCTGTATTAGCTCAAACAGCATCAACTACAACAATCACAGCATCAGGTGCAATCAACCTTACAGCAGGAACAGACGTGGTAGTGCCTGCAAACATAGGAGTCACATTTGGTTCAGGTGAGAAGATTGAGGGTGACGACACAGACCTAACAGTCACTTCAGGTGGTGCAATCAACTTGACAGCCACAACTGATGTAGTAATACCTGCTGACGTAGGAATAACATTTGGCTCAGGTGAAAAGATAGAAGGAGACAGCACAGACCTTACTGTTACTTCAGGCGCAAAAATTAATCTAAATGCAACATCAGATGTACACATTCCAAAAAACGTAGGAATAGTTTTTGATGACAACGCAAGTGAGAAGATTGAATCAAATGACACCAACCTAACAATCAATTCGGGAGCATTGATCAATCTTACAGCAACTACTGATGTTGTTATTCCACAAGACGTTGGTTTGCAATTTACAGATGCTAATGAAAAGATTGAGTCCAACGGTACAGCTTTAACAATCAATTCAGGTGAAGACATCAATTTAACATGTGCATCAGGAGATGTAAACATTCCAGCAGACATTGGTTTGACATTTGGTGATGACGGTGAAAAGATTGAAGGAAATGGTACTAACTTGACTGTTTCTTCGTCAGGTGATATGACATTGACAGCAACTGGTCAAGTGATTGTAACAAACAATATGAGAGTATCAGGAGACTTAACAGTTGATGGTACTGAAACAATCGTAAACACAACTACACTAGAAATTGAAGACAACATTATTGTTGTTAACAGAAACATTTCAGCAGCATCCGGCATGCCAGATTATTCAGGACTGAAAGTAAACAGAGGATCAACATCTTCTGCAACTGAAACTGATCTATTTTGGTGTTGGGATGAAGGATTTGCAGACGATGGTACATCAATTTTTGGAAATGCAGGTGGTGCTTGGACAGCATTTAGAGCATCCACAGGTGCAGATAACACAGTGGCAACACCAACAAGAACAGAAACAGATCTTGTTGACGTAAGATGTAATGTGATCCACGCAACAGCAACAGCGGCGCAATACGCGGACGTTGCGGAGCGTTTTGAAGCAGACGCTCCTATGTCAGAAGGTGCTGTAGTCACAGTAGGTGGTGAAGCAGAAATCACTGAAGTAACAAGTGAACTATCAGACAATGTGTTTGGTGTTATATCCACTCAACCAGCTTATGCCATGAACGCAGGTGCAGGTAGCTCAGACACTCATCCATACGTAGCAATGACTGGTAGAACGCCAGTTAGAGTTACTGGATTGGTTACAAAAGGCCAAAGACTTGTATCAAGTTCTATTAAGGGTACAGCTAGAGCACTAGCAACTGGAGAGTCAATTAGTCCTTTCCATGTTATTGGAAGAGCCCTAGAAGACAAAACTGATACATCAATTGGCTTGGTTAATTGTGCAGTGAGAACAAACAACTAATAAATAATTTTACTTTTTAGTAGATAAAAGGCGGCTTTCGGGTCGCCTTTTTTTTTACACAATCAAATCTAAAATAGTCTGCAATTTTCCTTTGATGCTTTTATTGTTTAATGTATTTTTCAGTCCACCGTGCAAATTTTTTGGCCAGCATTCAAATGCACACCAACAATAACCTGAATGTTCTTTGTTAAGCTTGGGAATAAATTCACCATCAACAGCAATAAGATATGTGTGAAAGAAAAACTTTTGATCGTTACTTGTGAATAATTCTAGTGGAATAACCTTTTTCATCATTGGTGTATCACCAACTTCTTCTTCAATTTCTCTTTTCAATCCTTCAAAAGCTGATTCAGAAAAACGTGCCATACCGCCCACGAGACCCCATGTGCCACGTGTTTTTTCATCAGTTCTTTGTAAAAATAAAAAACGTTTTGTGCTTGTAGAATAGAACAACGCTCCCGAACAAATTATATTTTCTTTCATAATTTATTATAACAATTTAATAGATTAAAATCAAGGCGTCTGTGCATCTTGGCCAGGATCGCCTTGGACAAATCCGCCGTCTAACACTATAGTCCAATTACCTTGAGTATACACGCCTTCATAACTTTTTACCCATTCTGTACCATTGAACTTGTATTGTATACCAGTGTGCGTGTTGGTAACATAGTGTTGAGTAGAGTCAGGGTTAGATGCATCAAACCTTTTTTGCCATCTTGTTTGTGGACTATTAGTAGCTACATATTCAATTATGTCTCCAACACCAGCAACTAGAGTCCCCCAGTTATCACTTGTAAAGTTAGCAGTTGAATCTCCAACATCATTGATTATCAAATATCTGTCACCATTTGCAGGCGAGCCAATATCAAATGTTGCAGGATTTATAATTTTTTTTACTGCGGTTAATGTATTAGCAGGTATTGTGTCAGTATCAATATTAAAAAGTAATATAGTATCATCCAAAGTTGTAGTTGATATTGTTCCAACAACTTGATTGCCATCTGATTGTGTTAATCTTATCTGTGATGTGCCATTAACCACTTTTCCATATTGATCTAATAAAATTTTCCAATTTACAGGTGGGCCAAAGGTTTCAAAAGGATCAAAATTATTAGGTTCATTTGCTCCTGTTTGAAATCCATCCCCTCCGGTGCCAATTCCTGCAGGATCTGTGCTAGTCACATTCGTGCCAGTGGTACCTAATAATCGCAACTGATTACCTGTAACCAATAATCCAAAATTATTTGGCGTAATAAAGCTTTGTGATATTAGTGGGCCACTTATTAATCCTTTGTTTATACCACCATTATCGTCGTATATACTCATAATAATCTTTTGTATGACTCCTAATTTTTTAACTTTTACTGGAGGAGACAACCAAATTGGCATACTAAAAGTCATTGTTGCAACATCTATTTCAGTATCAGCTCCTACAGGAATTGATCTAGAACTAAAAGTTATACCTGTTAGTTCAACATAACTTAAACTTGTCCAGTCAATGTAGTTGTCTGATTTTTGTATTTCAAAATCTGGATTGAACAAATATAAAATTTGTTCTAAAATTTGTAATTTTTGATCTGTGTTAGAACTATAGATGTCGGCTGTAACTTCAAGTCTAAACGGTGAAGGCATCACTTTCTCAACTGTGTATCCTGCACCTAATTTATTACTATAAGTTCCGTCATCTAAAACATCTCTTTCACGTAAATGTTGTTTTTCTATGTGATAAGGATTTTGCATACGATCTCTGTCGTAGTTAAGTTCTCTAATATAGCAAGCAATTTTTGGTGCATAGTTCATAGCATTTTCACTGTTGTTTTTTATTATGTTAGCTACTTGTCTTGTAGGATCTCCGTATACCACTGGCACTGCACGTAAAGCTACAGCATTTGTTTTTTCATCCTTACCAACTTCAACACTGAAATTACTCAATATTCTAATAAATTGTGTTAAAAATTTTCTAACTTGTCCTTCGTAAAAATGTAACATTAATTGTCAGCCTTTGGTTTCAATGCATTAGTTAGTGTTTGTCGTTGTTCAACAGTGAGCCCATTGATTGTTGTAGACGCAGTGTTATTAGTAAATCCAGTTTTAAACGTAGCTCGTGTGTCGTTGTTAGTTGACGTAATACGCACACTATCTTCAATCTTCACCCATCTATTACCATCATATCTAAATAATCTATTTGGCAAGTAATCTGTTCTTAAAAAATAATCACCTTTGTCAATATTACTGCTAGGAAATGATGTGCCAAACCCAGCTGGGTGTCCATTAGGAGCAACACCATCGCCGTCAAGATAAAAGCCATAGTGTGATGAAGCAGGAGTATCAATTGTCGCATTAATAGATACATCAGAACTTACACGTTGATCAGAATTAATATTTTTAGTTCGTATATTTCCTCTTTCATCAATAGGAGCAACATAATATTGTTTGTAATTAAATCCAGATTTAGGTGCATCTTCTTCTGCCTGTGCAACAATTTGATCATTAATTGTTTTTTCTCTGTTGAAGGTAGACATGTAGCTAGCTAAAGATCCTGTAGTAGTTGCATCACCTATTATATCTCTGTATTCTTGTGAGTCTACTAGTGATTTAAGTTTGAGTCTTAATAGGTGTGGCCAGTATGTTTGTGAAAATCCTTCTGCTGCTCTGTTGACGTCTTCAACTACATAATATCTTTTAAGGGCAATTGGTATTGTTTCGTCTAAACTAAAATCATCTTTGAGATGAGGGAACTCAATTACATCTCCACTTAATGGTTTTCTGCCTAATCTCTCTACTGTATCGTTCAAATGCACTGTGCAAAATAAGGTGTCATTTTGTAAGAACATACCAAACTGTGACAAGTTGAAATCAATGTCCTGCACGTTGTATATTCCTCTAATAGTATAGACATCTGCATCATATTTTCTGTCTCTATTTTCTAAAAATAATAAATCTTGTATAGTAGTTTCATTGAGATCACTTCCTGTGACCCTAGGCTGACTTGGAGATGCTAGTCCATCCTTATTTGTGTCTCCTTGGTCGTGAGGGCCTACGTATTTGTGGAAGTGTAAATCAGTACCACCAACTTGGAACATCTCTTTAATGTTGCGATCAAAGAATTTGTAGTCAGCACCTTTTTCAGGCTTAAAAATGGACAATCTTGGCATATCACACATATTTATTGTGTAGGCAAAGGCAATAAATATCAATATGTCAGAACTACAAACAGGACAACAAGAAATATTTGATTACATTAAAAATAATCTCGGTGAGGGTATGATCGATGTGGAATTAGACCCTAAACACTATCAAACGGCCCTAACTAGAGCTATAGATAGATACAGACAACGTAGTTCAAATGCAGTAGAAGAATCATATGCATTTTTAGAATTACAAAAAAATCAAAATACATATCTATTACCAGACGAAGTAATAAATGTGAGAAGATTGCATAGACGTACAGTAGGTTCCAGGACTGAAGGTGGAGAAGGTGGTACATTATTTGAACCATTCAATTTAGCCTATACAAACACATATCTTTTGAGAGCAGGTGCAACAGGCGGATTAGCAACTTATTTTGCTTTTGCATCATATCAAGAATTAATAGGTAAATTGTTTGGTTCATTTATTCAGTTTCATTTTGACGTTGCAACAAAAAAATTAACAATTACACAAAGGCCAAGAGCAGACAACGAAACTGTGCTAATGCACACAGATAATTTTAGACCTGATATTACATTGTTCAAAGATGTGTATGCTAAACCATGGATTAGAGATTATGCTTTGGCCGTATCTAAAACAATGCTTGGTGAAGCACGTGGTAAGTTCAATACAATTGCTGGCCCGCAAGGCGGAACAACTTTGAATGGTGCAGAACTTAAACAGCAAGGTCTTGCTGACATGGAAAGACTTGATACTGAAATCGGCAATTATGCAGAAGGTGGCACTCCGCATAGTTTTGTTATTGGTTAATTAATAATCCAAACACTTTAAATAAAAACGGTATGTTAGAACAAGACCGTTATAGAACCTATGCAGATTTAACACTGGATGAATTGACACAGGTAGTTGAAGATTTAGAAAATATGAGTATTCATGCTTTGAAAGAAAATAAAAAAGAATTGCGAATTATTATTTTAAAATCTGTTCAAGAAGCTAAAAAAGAGATAGAAAAACGTCTTACTTATAATTAACATACATGAAAAAATTTACATTACATAAACTTAAGACACGTGCCCCTAAAATTCCAGAATATAGTTGCCCTGTAATTGACGAAATTATTGCAGATCTTTCTACCGATCCAAACATGACCGCAAAAAAGTTTACAAATGTTAAAAGAAAATTGAACAGGCTTAGAAAACAAAATACACAATTAAGATCAAGCGGTGTATACTGGTACGAAATTGTAAAAAAAATACTTGAAAAACCAGCTAAAAAAAAGTATAATCAATAGATGCTAATAGGAATAGTAGGACTAATAGGTTCTGGTAAAGATACAGTTGCAGAAAGACTTGTACAAAAGCACGGCTACATAAAAGACAGTTTTGCCAAAAGTCTGAAAGATGCTGTAGCCGCTATGTTTAATTGGAATAGAGAAATGTTAGAAGGTGATACCATATCAAGCAGGCACTGGCGAGAACAACCTGATCAATATTGGAGTGAAAGATTAGGTAAGCCTGTGACACCAAGGTGGGTGTTACAGCATTTTGGCACAGAAGTAATGCGTGGACAAATGTACGATGGCATATGGCTTGATAGTTGTATGGGCAGATACAAAGGGCAAAATACTGTGATATCTGACACAAGATTTATCAACGAAATTAAAACAATTAAAGCACACGGTGGTATTATAATTTGTGTAGCACGTGGAGATTTGCCTTCTAAAAAAAGCATGCAAGAAAAAGGTGCACATCAGTCTGAATGGGATTGGTTAGAATATGATTATGATGTTACAATTAATAACAATGGCACTTTACAAGAACTTCACGAGAAAGTTGATGATTTAATCATCAGCAACAAGATCGCCCACACGCCATCCCAGCTTTCTCACACTGCCTAAACGTTGACAGTTTGCACACACAGTTTTCAAATTAGTGTCTTTGACATTTCGTAAATTTCCATCTACAAAAAACACATTTAATTGAATTGTGTGTTGTGCTTTAAATCCACATAATTCACAATTTTTACGTTTTTTATATCCTGAACGCTGTAAACTTGTGATGCCACCAATGCGTTTTTTTGATTTGATTCTATTACATCTATCGCACATACTACGCCAGTATATTTTACTATCTTTACGATAGGCATATGCACGCGGCCTTTCCTTACAGCTCTTACACAAAGGTCTGACTATTTTATTCATATATGCTATTTACGTTGCCTATATAGGTACCTAAGAAGTTGGGCAATTTACCATTAAAACTGCATTAATCACTAAATACAAAGGTATACGTAAATTTTTGCAAGGAGAATACGGACAATGGCATTAACATCACCAGGAGTAGAGGTAAGTGTAATAAATGAAAGTTTTTACGTACCATCGGATGCGGGTACAACACCTCTTTTTATAGTAGCATCAGGACAAGATAAAGATAACGGAGCAGGTGACGGCACAGCGGCAGGAACACAAACTGCAAATGCAAACACAGTTTACCTGATTTCATCACAAAGAGAATTAACAGAAACATTTGGAGATCCAAAATTCTACACAGACGCTTCAGGCAATTCACTAAATGGATATGAATTAAATGAGTATGGCCTACAAGCGGCTTACAGCTTCTTAGGACTTGCTAATAGAGCGTATGTTCTTAGAGCAAATGTAAACTTAACAGATTTAGTAGGAAGTGCAAATCCTCCAACAGCACGTCCAGCAGATGGCACATATTGGTTTGACCTTGCATCAAGCGTGTATGGCATATTTGAATGGTCGCAGACTGATCAAAAATTTACAGCAAAAACACCAATTTTAATTACATCTGTTACTGACCTGGTAGGTAACGCAACAACAGGTGCACCAAAAACATCAATTGGTTCACAAGGTGACTATGCTATAAACACAACACACGTAACTAACAAAATTTACTTTAAAAATGATAGTAATGAGTGGGCTAATTTAGGAACAGCGGCTTGGCATAATTCACATCCAGTTGTAACAGTGGCATCAGGCACAACAGTAACGAACGGTCACACAATGGTTATAAATGGCACAACTGTAACAACAGGTGGCACAGCCTTATCAAATGTTGCCACAGCGATTAACACTGCCAACTCTCCAGGAGTTACAGCGGCGGTTGATTCAGTTACAGGCAATTTGGAAATCTTTCACAATGGTTTAAGAACTGGAGACTCAACAGCTGGAAACAACACAATTAGATTTGATGAAGGCACAGGATTACTTGCTTCTTTAGGAATAACGTCAGGTGTCAAAAACGGTGCACAGTTTTTACAAGCTAAACATACAAATGCTCCAACTTGGAAAACAGCAGATGAAAACAGACCTACAGGCTCGGTTTGGTTTAAAACAACCTCAGCAAATTCAGGTGCAAATATAGTTGCAAAATTATACAGCACTGCAAGTGGAACTTTTTCAACAGTAGAGGCTCCATTATTTGCAACAAATCATTCAGCAATATTCAACCTTGATCCAACAAACGGTGGTACAAGTATTTCAGCTGGACAATTGTACACACAATTCAACGTAACAGAAAACAATGCTACAGTTGATGCGGCTGATACAACAGTCAACCAAGGTGACTTCCAATTGTTTAGATACGAAGGTGGTGAAACAATCATTACATCAAAAACTACACAGCCATCATTTACAGCAAATGAAACATTTACAGTACAAGAGTCATTAAAAAATACAGAAGCATTAGATACTGCAAAAACAGTTACTTTGATATCTGGTGATGGTTCTACTTTAGGTGACGCTGAAGACTTTGTGACAGCTTTTGGAAATGCAGGATTCACAAACCTAGAAGCATCTGTTGTAACTAGTGGTGAATTTAAAGGCGCAATATCAATCAAACACAAACTAGGTGGTGAGTTTAGAATGAATGACCTAAGTGGTACTCCGTTATCTGATGCTGGCTTTAGCACTTCAACAGCACATGCATATGGTACATTTACAGCAAATTCAACAACTTTAATTGACAACTTGTACATTGTTCCTTCAGGAGATTCAGAAGATTCAACTACAGGAAATGAAATAATGGCAAGTAACTTCAAAAGATTAAGTTACACTGCATCAACTAGTGCTCCAACTCAAGAGCCTAGTGATGGCACACTTTGGTTTGATACTTCAATTGACGAAGCAGATATTATGGCGCACAACGGAACTACTTTTGTTGGCTATAAAACACTTTATTCAGCTACAGATCCAAATGGTCCGCAGTTTAGTGCTACAGCGCCAACAACACAGTCAGATGGTACGCCATTAGTAAATAACGATTTATGGATTGACACAAGTGATCTTGAAAACTATCCAAAATTATACAGATATAATACTGCGGCAACTTTAAGTTCAACAAATACATCGAATCAAGTGGCAGTTACAACAACTGGCGCGGCATTTGAATTAGTTGACAAATCAGACCAAACAACAGAAGATGGTGTAGTTTTTGCAGACGCTAGATTACACACAACAGCAGAAAAATCAGCACAAGGAAACACAGGAGCAGGAACCTTTAGTACAATTAAAGATTTATTGACAGACGGTTTCTTAGATCCCGATGCCCCAGATCCAGCAAACTTCCCACAAGGTATTTTGTTATACAACACTAGACGTTCTGGATATAATGTAAAAGAATATAAGAACGATTACATTAACACTACAAAATATCCAGGTTCAGGATCAAGTGGCTTAGGAAATCCGAGAGCAAGTAATGAATCTGTTGCAGGATACTATCCAGATAGATGGGTAACAAAATCTGGTAACAACGCAGATGGTTCAGGTACATTTGGAAGAAAAGCACAAAGAAAAGTGGTTGTTCAACAATTAAAATCAGAAATAGATACAAACCAAGCAATAAGAGAAGATCAAAGAAACTATAATGTGCTTGCTACTCCAGGTTATCCAGAACTTATTCAAAACATGATTAACTTGAATACAGATAGAAATAATACATCTTTCATAATTGGAGATACACCATTTAGATTGGAAGGAACATCAACTGCGATTCAAAACTATGCAAACAATACAGCTAATTCAACAGACAATGACGAGGACGGATTAGTATCATCAAGTGAATTATTAGGAATGTTTTATCCATCTGGATTAACAACAGATAATGGCGGTAACACTATTGTTGTGCCACCAAGTCATATGATGCTTAGAACTTTTGCAAATAATGATGAATTAGCATTTCCATGGTTTGCACCAGCTGGCACAAGACGTGGGGTAGTTGATAATGCAACCGCGGTTGGTTTTATTGAAGCTAGCACTGGTGAATTCAAAACAATATCAGTAACAGAATCAATAAGAGATACAATGCATACATCTAAGATTAATCCAATTACTTTCTTTGCAGGTGCAGGTATTGTAAACTTTGGAAATTTAACAAAAACATCAGCTACGTCTGCACTGGACAGAATAAATGTTTCTAGACTAACAGTATTCTTAAGAAGTCAATTAGATGCAATTGCTAAACCATTTATCTTTGAACCAAATGACGAACTAACACGTAACGAAATAAAAGGAGCAATTGATTCTTTCTTATTAGAACTTGTTGGACAAAGAGCTTTACATGATTTCCTAGTAGTTTGTGATGACACAAATAACACTTCTACTAGAATTGATAGAAATGAACTTTATGTAGATATTGCGATTGAACCTGTAAAATCAGTAGAATTTATCTTCATACCGTTAAGAATTAAAAACACAGGAGAAATTGCAAAATTAGGGA
>CENP01095975.1_pt1 | contig 19023 bp, 13 predicted proteins | sample 361281 | NCBI WGS metagenome assembly CENP01 (sample SAMEA2591122, study PRJEB7988) | marine metagenome | biome: marine biome (ENVO:00000447); feature: deep chlorophyll maximum layer (ENVO:xxxxxxxx); material: saline water (ENVO:00002010), including plankton (ENVO:xxxxxxxx) | depth 70 m | reverse complement strand
GCTTCAGATAAAGATTTTGAACGATTAAAAGTCCTATCAGACGAATTACAATTCGATGATCCTATAAACATTCAATTTACGAGTGGAACAACGGGTTTTCCAAAAGGAGCTACTCTCACACATTTCAATGTGTTAAATAATGGATATTTTACAGGCGAAGGTTTGAAGTTCACTTCAAGTGACAAACTTTGCGTCCCCGTGCCTCTTTATCATTGCTTTGGTATGGTTTTGAGTAATGTGGCTGCTCTAACGCATGGCGCAGCTTTGGTTTATCCAGCGGAGGCATTTGATCCGCTGACAGTTCTTGAGACAGTTGAGGCTGAGCGATGTACGGCACTGCATGGCGTTCCTACGATGTTTATTGCTGAATTAGGCCATCCAAACTTTAAAGAGTTTGACCTCTCTTCTTTACGAACGGGTATTATGGCGGGTTCCCCTTGTCCTATAGAAGTCATGCGTCGAGTTGTTGATGAAATGCACTGTAAAGAGATGATCATCGCTTATGGCATGACAGAAACCAGTCCCATTATCACACTGACCGAAACGGATGATCCAATTGAAAAACAAGTGACAACTGTTGGGCGTATTTCGCCTCATGTAGAGGTAAAAATTATAGATGATACTGGTTGTATCGTGGAGCCTGGAAAAACAGGTGAATTACTCTCGCGAGGATACAATGTGATGCAGGGTTACTGGGACGATCCCGAACTTACAGCAGAGAGCATTGATGTAGCGGGTTGGATGCATACGGGAGACCTGGCGACTATGGATGAAGAAGGGTTCTGTAATATTGTTGGCCGGGTGAAAGATATGGTGATCCGCGGTGGGGAAAATATTTATCCTCGAGAAATAGAGGAGTATCTGTACCGACATGAAAAAATTAGTGATGTGCAGGTTTTTGGGGTTCCAGATGAAAAATTTGTCGAAGAACTGTGCGCTTGGATAATATTAAAACCGGAGGAAACTGCAACCGAAGATGATATTAGAGAGTTCTGTAACGGACAAATAGCACATTATAAAATACCAAGGTATATACGTTTCGTGGATGCTTTTCCCATGACGATAACAGGTAAAGTGCAAAAATTTGCCATGCGAGATACAATGATTAAAGAATTAGGAATAAACCGCATGAAAACTGCTTAACGTTCTGTTTTTGGTTTACATATCAACTTTGTTGGGGTTCCTTTAAATGGTCTCCTCATGTAGATTCTATCGGTGCGAGTTGCTCAACTCGATGATAGCTAAAACTCTGGAAAAAAAGGTATAACTATGGCTATCAAAACTAATTATAAGTTTGAAAAAATGGAACGCGATCGACTGAAGGCCGAAAAGAAAAAACGTCGAATGGAAGAAAAAAGAATGAACCAGTCGAAAGATAAAAATTGCTTTGAAGCTGAACGGGCCCAAGAAAAAGAAGACTAATCAGACTTCTTAGTTTTAACAGCAAACGTTTTTCTTTTACCTTAAAACTCATTTTAGAAAAAAGAGTGTTCGATGCATTTAGAACTTCGTTTATGGCAATTCACTAAAGGTGTCAGATCTCGAATTTTTTATTCTATGATCATTGGGTTACTCTCTTCTGGATTTGGTGTTGCGCGTTTAGCTTTACTCGGTTGGTTAATAGGAAAGGTGTTTAATGGAGCTTCCGCAATAGATCTGTTAATACCCTCGGCAGCAATTATAGTGGTGATGGTTTTGCGGGGCGTTTTAGAACATTTTCGCACCATGATAGCTCACAAAACTGCCGCTCAAGTTCAAAAAAAACTGCGTAAAAACTTATTTGATCATATCACGACACTCGGACCGGCGTATGCTGGAAGTCAACGTTCTGGGGCATTGACACTTTCAGTTGTTGAGGGTGTTGAACAATTAGAAACGTATTTTGGGCAATATTTACCTCAGCTATTGATATCGTTTTTTACCCCTATTCTAATATTTATTTTTGTGGCTTTTATAGATCTCCCGGTAGCAGGTGTACTAGTTGGTTTTGCCTTGCTTGCCTTATTCCTACCAGCATTGTGGCACAGCTTTGATGTTAAAAATTCAAAAGGCAGGCAACATGCCTATGCTGTCTTTGCTTCAGAGTTCTTGGATTCAATTCAAGGCTTGGCAACGTTAAAGGCATTTGGACAGAGTTCAAACCGTGCAGATTCCTTAGAATTCAAAGCGCGAGATTTATTCAGGAAAACCATGTGGGTTTTGGGTACCAATGTGCTCTCAAGAGGCATAACCGATTGTTCAATTACGATTGGAGCTGCCGCTGCATTGGCGTTGGGGGCCAGTAGGGTTGTAGATGGGCACATGGAATTAAGTGGATTACTAATCATTCTATTAATGGGTGTTGAAATTTTTAGACCAATGCGAGATTTGCGGAGTGTGTTACATCAAGGGATGGTCGGGATGTCAGCAGCGCAGGGCATATACGATATATTAGATGCTAAACCCCAGGTGGAAAATAAAAGTTTCAGACCTACTACCGAGCAGTTGACGCCATCAATCTCATTCAGAAATGTCCAATTCAGTTATCCAAAGTCTTTAAGGTCAGTTTATCAAGATTTGAGTTTTGATGTTGCTGCGGGTGAATGTTTGGGGGTAGTCGGGCCAAGTGGGTGCGGGAAGTCTTCATTGGTAAAACTAATTTTGCGCTTTTTCGATCCACAAGGCGGTATAATAACTCTCGGAGGGGTTGATCTAAAGGAGATGAGCTTTTCGCAAATTAGGGAGAACATAGCGGTTGTTAATCAGGATACGTTTTTATTTCATGGAACTGTCGGCGATAATATAAGAATGGGACGTCCAGAAGCGAGTGATGAAGAACTTCGCCTGGCCGCTAAGTCAGCTAATATCGACGAGTTCATTAAATCGTTACCGCAGCAATATGATACTATAATTGGAGAAAAGGGAATTAAGTTATCTGGAGGTCAACGACAGAGAGTTGCTATCGCGCGGGCGATACTTCGTGATTCTCCAATTCTTATCCTAGATGAAGCGTTGTCGGCCGTAGATGCAGAAAATGAGGCTATTATCCAAGATGCCTTAAATAAACTAATGGTCGGCCGAACTACTATTATTTTAGCGCACCGATTATCCAGTATAATAGATTGCGATCGAATAATTGTTTTAGATGATGGCGAGGTTGTGGAAACAGGTATTCATAGAGACTTAATTTCTAGAGAAAGCACATACTCTGCTTTGATGCGAGATCAAGCGATGCAAGCTGGTTCCGCACATGAAATAAAGGAGGTTGTTACAAGTGTCGATAATTCAAAAATTGATAATCTCGAGAATATCTCTGGAGGCGCAAAAATCCCTGAAACGGAAGGCGTAATAAAAGCAGAAGGATTGAACTGGTACCAGGTAATCAAATCACTAATGGGTGTAATAATGCCATGGAAAGGACGGCTAGGTCTGACATTCTTTTTTGGTGTTGCAAGAGTGCTTGCCTACATAGGGGTTGGTGTCGCGAGCGCTTTGATAGTCTTGAGTTTGAAAAATGGTACTGATTATGATCAGTACTTGATTTGGCTTTGGGTACTTGCACCATTGGCAGGTATTACTCACTGGCTTGAGTCTTGGGTCGCCCACGATATGGCATTTAGATTGTTAGCAGAGATGCGAATTGATGCTTTTAGAAAACTTGATGCTCTAGCTCCCTCTTATTTAGTGAGGCGTCGGACCGGGGATCTCATGAACCTAGCTACCCACGATATTGAACTTATAGAGTACTTTTTTGCTCACACAGTTGCTCCTGCATTCGTGGCCTTCCTAATCCCCAGCCTAGTACTGATTGTTCTTGGGGCCCAAAGTTTATGGATTGCTGCAGCACTTTTGCCATTTTTAATTGCGGTTGGTTTAAGTCCATTTTTGATGCGTGGAAGCGTTGATAGACTTGGCTCTAAAGCACGTGAAGCATCCGGCGAATTAGGCGCGTACGCGATAGACTCAATTCAGGGGTTAGGCGAGATAATAACGTTTCAAGGCGAAGAACGCCGAGCCAAAGGTTTTGATAGGCTCGCAGATATGCATATAGCACTCCGAATACCTTTCTTCAAACAACTGACTTTTCAACATAGCTTACTAGAGGTTTTGACCGGTTTTGGAGGATTAGCAGTTGTGGTTTCTGGTACCGTGATGGTTCAGCATGGAGAAGTTAGCTCTGGGATCTTGCCCCTTTTAACACTACTTGCGATGTCTGCATTTTTGCCTGTATCAGAGATAGCACAAATAGGCAGGCAACTAGCCGACACACTAGGTTCCACAAGGCGGTATTATGCACTGGAAAATGAACCCATATCCGTTGTGGACGGTCTGGGTGCTCCTGCTACAAAGAAATCTGAGGCGAGTTTGGAAATGCAAGGATTGACCTTTTCCTACCCAGGCCAGACGCGTTATGCATTAAAGGATATTAATTTAAAAATATTATCTGGGGAGACAGTGGCCCTTGTGGGCACCTCTGGCGCAGGAAAAACAACAACGGCACAGATGTTGATGCGCTTTTGGGATCCTGACGTGGGGCTTATAAAACTAAACGGGACTGATTTAAGAGATTATACCCTAGATGATTTGAGAAGCCGAATAGCTCTAGTTGCTCAGGATACCTATTTATTTAATGATACGCTCCGAGCAAATATCCTAATAGCCAAGCCGGACGCGAGTGAGACAGAACTTAAAAATGCGATAGAGGGTGCCGCTCTTGGTGATTTGATTGCAACATTACCTGACGGATTAAATACCGAGGTAGGAGAAAGAGGTACCAGTCTATCGGGAGGACAAAGACAACGCGTTGCCATAGCGAGAGCGTTTCTAAAGAATGCACCTATCCTAATTCTAGACGAAGCTACCAGTCATCTCGACTCTGTTAATGAATCTGAGATACGTCGGCAGCTTGATAGGTTAAAGGTAAATAGGACAACCATCATAATAGCGCATCGTTTATCTACTATCAAAGAAGCAGATCAAATTATCGTGCTCGAAGAAGGTAGTTTAGTGGAAAGCGGAAGACATACTGATCTTATTGAATTAGACGGTTTTTATGCAAAACTTGTATCCCGTCAGTTGTCTAGCGTTAGGGTTGGATAAGTACGTTAACAGGAATTAAAATCGAGGCTAAATTTTATCTAAAGGATGAATGGGACGCTCGAGTTTTTCATAATTGACTTTAGCAATATTGACGCGTGTCGGCCCTGGTGTATCCGCTGTAAAAATTTGAGTGGCATATGGACCGAAGGTAGCTCGGAAATGGGATGGTGACTTTACAAAAACTAGTTTTGCTTGCGTTAAATCAAGTCCTACGGAGGTAAACTGTCCCGTATCCCATTCCAGACCACTGATAGACCGAACAGCAATTCTAATTGAGCCAATTTCCAAAACAGCTGTGAGGCCAAAGTTCATTTCTGCGCCTTCTAATCCAGCCGACATTTTGAATATACCATTGGTTATTGTTTTAACGATTGCTTCAATCTCCAACGGGGTTCCGTCATTGTGAGATAGGCTATGTCCTAATCTGGTTTTAATTTTAGATCCGATACCGAGCTTTGCAGCTAAACTGGCAGCTGGTGCATCAACTAAAGTAATATATGTTAATCCTGGGTTTTTATCCGCGTTCAATCTTAAGAGCGTTTTTAATACTGTTATACCATCGCCTGCCGCGCCGCCACTTGTCGCATCTCCGCAGTCTGCAACTACGGCGGTGCCTGGTATGCTTAAGCCTCTCATTATTGCATCATCTAGGCTATCTAAATCCGGCAACAGGGAATCTCTTAATTCCCAAGCGATATCGCTCAATGTGTCAGCGTGAAACTGAGCTGCATTAATATTACCATCAGCACACACTAAAGTTGCAAATCCTAAAGCTTTAAAGTCGAGCCACGGCTGAACCATGAAATACGATGCTGCTAGGACTTCTTTATCATTTTCCATCCGCCTTGCTTCTGCAACAACCTCAGTCATGGGACCTTCCGTGGTTCGACCACTTACTGGGCTAATTATCATAGGTTTTTTTGATAATGCCATAACAGGTTTTATTTTACCTGAAATAGTATCGATTAGGATTTGGGCTGTTTTTTGACCTGTCGTAAACATATCAATATGCGGATAGCTCTCATAACCCACAAAAAAAACATTTTTTTGAAGCATTTGTGGTGTTATGTGGGCGTGCAAATCTAATGAAACCCCGATTGGGGTTTCCTCTGGTAGGAGTTGGCGAACAGTATTTAATATTTCACTTTCACAATCTTCTTGGTCTTCGGCAGCCATACTCCCGTGCAGCGCTAATAATAATCCATCAAGTTTACCAGCAGATTTCATTTCTTGAACGAGCAACGTTAAAAGGATATCGAAGCATTCACGCGTCAACGGTCCGCCGCATGATCCATGGGTTGCTATCAAGGGAATGGGAGTTGCGTTGTTTATTTCTAAAACATTCAGCATGCCAGTCAATTCAATTTTAACTGAATCAAGCTCTTTTAGAACATCTTTCCCTTGTCTTATATATTGAGCTGAAAAATGATCGAGAGTCGTTTTAAAAGGAACGAACGTATTGGACTCCTGAATGATTTGTGCAAGGCCAATCCTCATCCTTTTACTCCCAAAATGAAAAAAGTGATGCTATCTTCACATTTGTGGGTGATTCGAAAAAAACGAGTCGTTTATTTCAACTAAGCCAACGTTTTTTGCGACGATAATGCTTAACGTCTTTAAAACTCTTTTGATCGCCTTGCGAAATACCCAAATAGAACTCTTTAACATCGTCGTTATCAGCGAGTGCTTTCGCATCACCTTCCATAACTATACGTCCATTTTCTAGTATATAACCTGTTTTGGCGTAGCGTAGAGCAATGGAAGCATTCTGTTCGGCAAGCAGAATTGATACCTGTTTCTCTGTATTTAACAAGGCTACGATCTCAAAAATTTCCTCAACCAACTGTGGGGCTAGTCCCATCGACGGTTCGTCTAGTAACATTAATTTGGGTCTTGCCATTAATGCTCTTCCAATAGCCACCATTTGTTGTTCTCCGCCAGATATGTATCCAGCTAAGGATTTAAATCTTTCCTTAAGTCTAGGAAAGTATCCGTACACCATCTCTAGATCTTCTGAGATACCTTTTCTATCCCCACCTCTGGTGTAGGCGCCAGTCATTAGGTTCTCTTCAACTGTGAGATGTTCGAAACAGTGCCGGCCCTCCATAACCTGAATAACCCCGCGCTTTACTAAGTCGCTTGGTGTTAGAGACTGTATTTCCTGATTTTCGTAATGTATGGAACCTTTGGTGACCTCGCCACGCTCCGAACTCAAAAGATTTGATATTGATTTAAGTGTTGTTGTTTTACCTGCTCCGTTGGCACCGAGGAGGGCTACAATTCCCCCCTCCGGTACCTCTAGAGATACGCCTTTTAATACGAGGATAACGTGGTTGTAGATAACCTCGATATTATTAACAGATAATAGGTTCATTTTGTCGTTCACTTCGTTCCTCGCTTATCGTTTAAAACTGAGCATTATTGACTCCGTGAACCCAATAATCATTAACTGCAAGACTTTGGAGTGATGTTATTTTCCTTCGCAAACTTAGCTGCGTCAGCTTCCATCAATGGACGAACCAGATCTTTCATAACTGGGATCCAATCACTTACAACCTTCCAGGTCTTGGTGTTTGCATTCCATTGTTGAAATAGAACTGGGTGCCCACCCTCGTGGTCATTACAGGTTACTTTAATTGGGGGATACCCAGGTAAGCCAATGCGTTTCCAATCAGCTGCTGTGACATTAGTATTCTCATAACCCCACTGCATCTGTTCGCCATTTGGAACCTTAACATTGAAATGTTTTTGAGCATTTCTTACTGCTTCAACAACAAATACATGGTTTAACATTCCACGGATATACAGCACTTCTCCAGTTCGGCTAAGCTCACCACCCCCGAGACCTTTGTCATATACATGCTTTTTGATATCCGCATGTAACGGTGTTCCCCCACCAGGTGTGTGGAACGTTGCTGCGATATAACCATTGGCTTTAGCGCCGGATGGTAGCACATCATTTTCCGAACCCGACCACCAGTTTCCAATAAATCTATCCATTGGGAAACCTTGAGCGGCGGCTTCTTTTACAGCCACTTGATTCATAACACCCCAACCAGACATAAAAATCCAATCTGGCTTTTTGCGCCGTATTTGAAGCCATGTCGCCTTCTGTTCTTGACCTGGGTGATCTACAGCTAGAAGGGTAAGATCAAATCCAAACTTCTCAGCCATCACTTTCAAAGTTGGATTAGCTTCTTTTCCGTAGGCAGAGTTATGATAGATATGAACAATCTTTTTGCCCTTTAGTGAATTCAATCCGCCTTCTTTACCCGCTATGTAGCTAATAACTGCAGTAGCTTGCGACCAGTAGGTAGCAGGAAAATTAAAAACCCATGGAAAAACGGACCCTACAGCGGCAGAAGTTCTACCATACCCCATGGTTAGAAGCGGAATGTTGTCTTTGTAACTCTTAGGAATCAATTGGTATGTAATTCCGGTTGAATTTGGAATTACGGTGACTGGTTTCTTGGATTTTAACTTCTCATAACACTCCACACCAACTTTGGTGTTATAACCAGTTTCACATTCCTCATGCACAATCTTTACACCGTTAATGCCGCCATCGCGCTCATTAATGAGTGTAAGATAGTCTTTCATCCCGTTAGCAAATGGGATTCCGTTTGGTGCATAGGGACCGGTTCTATATACTAGCCCTGGCACAAAGATTTGTTCGGCGGCTATAGCTATTTCCGTGGCCACCATCGTGGTGAGGCCAAGCCCGGTCAAGACACCGATACCAAGTCGCTTGATATTCATTCTCTTCTCCCTGTTGGTTTAAATTTTTATAATTATTTTTGTTTATTATATATTCAGATTTAAACTACCGTTCTCCCAACTATCTCAATGGGGAAACGGCCACATTCTCAGTTTCTCCTTTGCTATTTGCCAAAGACGCGCTATTCCATGGGGTTCAACGATTAAAAAGAAAATAATCAATCCCCCAAAGAACATAAATTCGAAATGCTTGGCTGTAACAGCTTGCATTCCTAATGAACCTACCATCACATTGGTTAATACGATCGGCATTAATATGATGAAAGCTGCCCCAACGAATGAGCCCATCATACTTCCGAGGCCGCCAATTATAATCATAAACAGAACCTGAAAGGACACATTGATGTCGAAAGCTTCCGCTGTCTCTACACTGCCCAGCCACAAACTTAAGGCCATAGCGCCAGCCACCCCGACATAAAAAGAACTAATTGAAAAAGCCATTAATTTTGTTTGAAAAGGCCGGAAGCCGATTAATTCGGCAGCGATATCCATATCGCGGATTGCCATCCAAGACCGGCCAATCGGCCCACGAACAAGATTTTTGGCAGCCATCGCCAGGATAAGAACAAAAACGAGACAAAACAGATAGCGGTCCATAGCATCAGCATTTGCACCTGTGACAGCAATCCCAAATACCTCTCTTGGCGGCATGGTGATTGTCCCAGATGGGGTATAGTTCTGGAACCAGGCAACCTTATTAAATAACCAGCTTAGAAAAAATTGAGCAGCTAGGGTCGCAACGGCTAAATAAAAACCCTTAATTCTAAGTGATGGAATTCCAAAGAGCAAACCTACCCCAGCTGTAATAATCCCGGAGAGTAATAAAACAACTACAAAGTTCATCTCAGGGAATCCAGTTGTTAACTTGTAGCAAGCTACTGCCCCTACCGCCATAAACCCGCCCGTTCCCAAAGACAATTGACCACAATATCCAGTTAGAATATTCAGTCCGGTTGCTGCCAAAGCGAATATGAGAACCGGTATCATTATGGCTTGGAAAAAATATTCGGTGCCAAAATATGGAACCGCAAAGAACGCTAGCAGAAGCAGTAAGACCATGCCCCAATTATCTTGCTTTATTGGAAAAATTGCCTGATCAGCGGCGTAGCTTGTCTTGAATTGACCTGATTCACGATAAAACATAGTTTTCAGACCCTCTCTATAATCTTATCGCCAAAAAGACCTTGCGGTCGAAAGAGCAAAAATACTAAAGCAACCACATATGCAAACCAGTTCTCGATAGCCCCATCAACGAGGGGGCCCCAATAAACTTCAGCGACTTTTTCACCAACGCCAATTATTAAACCTCCAACGATCGCGCCGGGAACAGAGGTGAAGCCACCTAGAATCAGAACTGGCAGCGCTTTTAACGCAATAAGTGAAAGGCTAAACTGTACTCCTGATTTTGATCCCCACATTATTCCAGCTACTAGAGCTACGAGCCCGGCTACGGACCAAACAATTATCCAAATATTCTTCAGTGGGATTCCGACAGATAATGCGGCCTGGTGGTCATCTGCAACGGCTCGAAGAGCACGCCCTGTTCTTGTATATTGAAAAAATAAGGCCAGCACCACAACTAGGAAGGCTGCAATTCCTGCTGCCCATAGATCAAAAATTTGTATCTGAATCTCACCAATCAAAAAGTTACCGGTTGGTATTCCAACATCAAGCGCTTTGACTTCACTACCCCAGATTGTATCCCCTAATCCCTCGAGCACAAAGGCCAGACCAATAGTCGACATGAACATGATTATATGATCTTGGTTCACCAGCGGGCGTAGCACAATTCTCTCCACGGCAATGGCCAGTCCTATCATTACAATGAAGGTAACGATCACCGCAGCCCATGCTGGTAATTCGGGTAATGATTTTTCAAGAGTAAATGGCATTGTCCCATTCATTAAGCCAACTAAGGTGAGTGCTGCGAATAGGGCGAAAACACCCTGGGCAAAGTTAAAAACCCCTGAGGCCTTGAATATGAGTACAAACCCGAGAGCTACCAGTGAATACATTACCCCGGACATCAAGCCCCCAAACACCACTTCAACAAGAAATGAGGGGTACTCGATCATATCCGCTATTGGCGCGATCAGGACAAGATTCAAAAATTCCATCAAGTTTTCTCTTTCTTAGTCTGAAGAGAGCAGTTTTCAGAACAATTTCTCAATGCGCTACTCCAAGATAAGCGTCAATTACATTTTGGTTGGCTTTAACCTCATCGGGTGTACCGTCTGCTATCTTCTCGCCGTGATCTAAAACCACCACCCTATCCGATAAGTCCATTACAACGCCCATATCGTGCTCAATGAGTGCAATCGTTGTTCCAAATTCATCGTTTACATCGAGTACAAACCGACACATGTCTTCTTTTTCTTCCAGATTCATGCCCGCCATCGGTTCATCTAGAAGCAATAAATCAGGCTCTGCGGCAAGTGCCCGCCCGAGTTCCACACGCTTTTGAAGACCATAGGGCAGTCGCCCGACAGGTGTTTTCCGAATAGATTCTATTTCCAAAAAGCTGATAATTCTCTCTACAAACTGGCGATGTAAAATCTCTTCTTTCTGGGTTGGCCCATAATAAAGCATTGCAGGTAAGAGATTTACCTTCCATTTATTCATTTTTAGATTACGCCCGGTCATAATATTATCTAGAGTGGACATTCCTTTGAAAAGAGCAACGTTTTGGAACGTTCGGGCTATTCCTCCAGCAGCTGCCTCGTACGGCCGCATTTGTTTTCGGACTTTACCGCGAAAGAGTATCTGCCCCTGCTGGGGGTGATAAAAACCATTAATCACATTTAACATGGAGGTTTTTCCTGCCCCGTTTGGACCTATAATCGCCCTTATTTCTCCCCTTTTTATATCAAAGCTCACATCACGTATGGCCCGGACTGCACCAAAAGACAGCGTAATATTTTCAACAGAAAGTATTGATTCGGATGAACCTTGCTCTTTTACAGTCATTTCAACCATCCAATCCGGCATTTGTATTAACTTCTGCATCACGGATTTTCAGTAGTACCGGATTGCTTTTTCCGGCCTCCATTTTGGAACGAAGTTCTACGTTGTTTTTATCAGAGTGAAGCGCGTCTATCACTTTTTTAAGCCGTTTATTCACTTCTTTTCGTCGCAGTTTACCAGTTTGTGTCAACTCGCCATCTATAGGATCGAGTTGTTTGTGTAATATGGTAAAACGTTTGATTTGAAGACCGCAGAGATTCTTGGCTTTTGCGAACTCTTCATTGAGTTTATCGATGTCATTTTTTATCAGTTCAGAAACCATATCTTGTTGAGATAGATCGATATAGCCCGAGAAACCAACACCAGCTTTTTCCAAATGGCTTCCGACTGAGTCAGCGTCCACAACTACAATAGCCGCCACAAAATCTTTCCCGCTACCAGACGCCACAGCGTCCTGGATAAATGGGGAACGTTTTAATCTATTCTCGATAGTCAGTGGTGTGAAAATCGAAGAAGCATTTACTGTTCCTATATCAACGAGCCTATCGATAACACTCAAATGACCATTATCATTTATAATTCCAAGATCGCCACTCTTTATCCAGCCGTCTTTATCTAAAATCTTTTTTGTTTCTTTATTATTGTTATAGTAGCCCATGAAATTGCCGGGGCTTCGGTAAATAATCTCTCCTTTTTTATCTACCTTAAATTCTACTTCGGGGCCGGCTGGTCCAACTGAATTTGGAAGAACATTCTCATTTGGTTGCAGAAAAGCATATCCTGAGCTCTCCGTTTGGGTATAGATCTGTTTTAAATTTACCCCAATGCTTCGATAGAAAGAAAAAACTTCATCACTTATTGGGGCTCCACCGGTGTAGGCCACTTTTATATGATTAAAGCCTAGGTTGTTTTTTATAGGACCATAGATCACCAAAGATCCCAGTGCATAAAATACCCTGTCCATGAATCCGACGGATTTTCCCTCTAGTATTTGGGATCCTACGCGCTCAGCCAAGGTCATAAAATAATGGTAAAATGAGTTGACCACCCCAGACGCACTCTGAACTCGACTATTAACTTCGGTAACTAATCGCTCAAAGATCCTAGGAGGGGCCATAAAGTAGTTTGGACCTATATCCTTCAGGTCAGAGAATAATGTATCGGGACTTTCTGGGCAATTTATAGTGTATCCGGTCACGTAGTGTTGAGCATAAGATAAAAAATGATCGCCTATCCATGCCAATGGCAGATAAGCGAGAACATTTTCGTGAGACCCTATATTATCTTGATCAGCTGCGAGTCGAGCCGATTTTTGCAAGGCATCATGAGAAAGCATAACCCCTTTTGGGGCTCCCGAAGTGCCTGGAGTATAGATAATTATAGCAAGATCGCTCCCTTTACCTTCACTAATACTTTTGCTGAATGAATCGGGATTTTTGGTCTTTTGATCTCGTCCCGCTTCCTTAAGGGTTTCTAGTGAATAGAGGTGAGCACTATTATAGTTTCGCATACCTCTTAATTCCTCATGAGCAATAAACTCGATCGAGGATATTTCATCTTTTAGTTGTTCAATTTTATCTACTTGTTCTTGGTCCTGACAGATTACACCTTTAATTTCGCTTTGCTTTAAAATCTCTGCCAGTTCTCCGGCGTTGCTATCGGGATACAGCGGAACCGGCACGGCACCAATTGCCTGAACTGCTGCGAAACAAAGGTAGAGAGATGAAGTGTTCTGTCCGATGATGGCTACTTTGTTATCTCGTTTTAAACCAATTGATTGTAGACCTAATGCGATGAGCTCTGCAGTCTCCTCCGCCTTTGCCCAAGTGAGTGTTTGCCAGATACCCAGGTTCTTCTGCCGGTAGGCTGGCGCATTGCCACTTGCCTTTGCATGATGTAAAAGCAACTTTGGAAAGGTGTCTTTTTTTTCAAGAGAAGATACAACTTTATTCATGCGTTTTTCATTCGCCTCTTCCAAAAGTCGGTCGGTCGAAGATATCGACTAACCGGCCTTTCCAGCCACGTAAACCAATCGCCATTTTTTCTATTTTTTGTTTGGCGAAAACCCCTGTTATCGCATTAATTGATTCTCTTTGCTCGAGAGTCAATAAAGTTATTTCATTTCGATGTAATTTTATCGACTAAAGTAAGTTTTTATTATTTAACTTTTGGGTTTTAAAAATACTTTCTGAAGTCTTTTCGTTTAAAAAAAGACCAAAGCGCGCATCTCTATGCTCTGTCTAGGCAATGCGTCGTCTGCACTTGCAGGATCATCAAAAGCGGTATGCGCTGTAAACTTAACTTTCACATCTTTATCCGTATCAAATACCTTGAATACCAATACCTCGTCTTGGCACATTTTGGGGAAATAATACCATCTGTGCGCTGAGTTATAGCTGATATGATAAGTTTCAGCAGTTCTATCTTTATAGCGTCTTTGATTACGAATGAATCCCGTCTCAGGTATAGTTTTACCATCACACAACGCTAGCGGCTCCGACTCTATAACGGAGGCAATAGAGCGCCAAGTTTGAATAATAGCAAATCGGCTTTCCAATAATGCTTGCGATTCTGTAGGGAAAAAATCTCTGACTCTCTGTGGGGCAGATAACTCAGTATAGTCGTTATGGACGTAACGAACCGGTTCTCTAACCCAGCCTTTTCTTTGCTTTTCAGGAAGAGGTGTACGAACGGTATGATCAAAAATATATACTTGTCTACCGCCACTTTCTCTTTTTATCAATTCGGCTGTCTCAGGGTAATAAACGTTCTTTATCTCATCCTCATCATAGAAATTTAACATTTTTGTTGGATTATTAGCTAATAGGAAACCATGGTGATTTAAACGAAATTTTTCTCCTGCGTTCCTTCCATTGTAAATTTTTGTGGTTCTTTTTTCGTAGGCAGCTATATGAGCTTTGTGTTCCTCTTCTGGCCAATCCACATAGCGAATGGAGGGTTGCCCATCATCAATGATATATGTTAGGTCCGCAGTTATATAGTTTTCCATTTTAGCCTCTTTTTTTAGATAAAGTAACACCAGTTACATCGTGTTTAAAAGCTCCGTTGGGCTCGTCTAGTCTATATTCTGTGTATTAGTGCGACTTTATCACCAGCTGGGTTTTGTAGACTTTTTGAAAGTCTCTATTTGACGTTTTGTCAAAATAGGTTGAATTTCGGCACAACGCACCTAGGCAAAACCCAAATATAGTTGTTGTGGACATCAAGAAATATGCAAGCAAGGCGGATAATTTTGAAAGTAGTATCAATAGGTGCTGTTCTTTTGGGGGTAGCGTTTGCTTGTTACGAGTTTTTTCATTGGATGACGCATGTCTATGAGTTCGACGCGCGTATTAAATCTGACCTCACAAGAGTATCGAGCAAGGTAGATGGTACTATTGAAAAAATATTATTTAAAGAAGGCGATGAGGTTGGCCGCGGGGATCTATTGGTTGTGATGAATAGTGATCATATTATTCATCAAATGGAGGCATTAGATGCCGAGCTAAAGGTACAAAAAGCTCAAACAGAAAAACTGACAGCGCAAAAGCGCAACTTAGAGGTTGAATTGAATGCTCAAGTCTCTACCAAAAATGAGGAAATAAACTCACTCAAAGTTGAACTGAAAGCACTCATGAATAGGGAACAGCTTGCGGGAAAAAAACTAAAGAGAACGAAATATCTTGTCAGTAAAAATTTGACATCGAAAAAGAGTTTGGATGTTGATCAGGATCATCTGCTTAATCTTTCGGGCCAAGTTTCTGTCTCAAAGGCAAGGATCAAAGTTGCGAGGATGGAATTAGAAGAAATCAGAGCAAAGAGAAGCCAAATCAAGGTTTTAGACCAAGATATAATTATTTCGTCTATTACTGTTCGAAGATTAGCCGCAAATCTGAAAGCTTTAGAAGTAGAATTGAAGGAGCGTCAAATATTAAGCCCTGTTGATGGCATTATAGACATCATATTTAAAAACCCCGGAGAATATGTTGAGGATGCGAATGAGATACTAATTTTGCATAATCCCGAAAATATTTGGGTAGAGGCAAATATAGAAGAAGATCAGATCCGACATCTGGAGATCGGTCAGCCTGTTAAAGTAGATTTTAATGCCTATCCTTTCGACTCTTTTAAAGGCGAAGTAACACATATTGGCCGTATTACATTATCCGATTTAGCGATATCAAAATCAGATTTGAGCGATAACCGTGTTCGAAAATTAACTCAACGGATCCCGGTAAAGATTAAGTTAATAGACAAGCCTGAGATTACTGCTCCCGGTATGTTGGTGGAAGTCAATATTCAAATTCAGGATAAGGCACTACTTCAGTGAATTTAACCCGATTAGATTGGCGTATAATATTAGCATTAGCTACGTCGTCTATGCTTATTCAACAAGCGTTCTCTTATGTTTGCCAAATTGTTTTACCTTTTCTAGCAGACCGTATTGCAGAAGATTTTGGCATTTCTAGGGCGTGGTTGGGCCTGTATCTATTTATTCAAAATGTTGCCTCTATTGCTGCGGCTATGGGCTGTGGTGCATTTATAATAAGAATGGGGGCACTTCGTATTAGCCAAGCTTGTTTGATCTTTATGGGGGGAAGCCTGTTTGTAATAGCAACTGGAATACTCTGGTTATATCCTATTGCAGCGATATTACTTGGGGCAGCTTCGGTTTCTACTCCGGCCAGTTCCCATATATTGGCCAAATATTGCCCACCAAGACTTGCTCCAATTATCTTTTCAATCAAGCAAACAGGCGTGCCCGTTGGCAGCCTTATCGCCGGTGTCTTGATACCAATATTGCTGGGAATGGGTATTTATATCGGAAGTCTGGGTATTTCAGTCCACCTGGACGCTTATGGAACGTGTTTTGTAATAGGAATAATGGTTTATATGATCGTTCTGCTTCTCCAACCCTTGAGAGAACATTTTGATTCGGATAGGCGTTCAGACGTAAAGTTTTCATTCTCAGGTGCTATTCAGACAATGAAAATTGTGATTTCTGACGCGAGTTTGCGGGATTTGGCATTATGTGCTTTCGCGTTGGGCGGTCTGCAATCAATCTTCGCAGGTTTCTTTATTCTTTTCATGATTGACGGTCTTAATTACAGCGAATTGGAAGCGGGTTCGGCATTCGCGATAGCAAGCTTAACAGCAATTGGAGCAAGGATTTTATGGGGTTGGTTGGGAAGTACTTATTTTTCAGCTCGTCTAGTTATGGGTGCTATAAGTTTTTTTGCTGCCGTTGGAGGTGTTTTAATAGGGCTCTTTGATGCCACCTGGAGCTATAATGCAATATTGAGTGTTGCGATCCTTTACAACGTTACTTCATTAAGTTGGCACGGTATTCTTCTGGCTGAAACAGCAAGATTGTCTCCAGAAGGTAGCGTGGGTGGTATTACTGGTGGAGTGCTTGCCTTTACATCTATTTCTATGATGCTCTATCCGGCGTTTTATGGCGGCTTGTTAGCCATCACCGACTCATATGGAATTGGTTTTACCTTGGCAGCATTGCCAGCTTTATTTTGTGCGTTTGTTTTCTTTAAGCCGCCTTTAGAGGGGTCATGGATAGCCCAAGGGTACGGGTTAATAATTTGGACCATTAAACCACAGCGACTTTTATATATGTTTCTGGGAAGTACGATTGGTGCTTTTGCTGCGGCTGTATTGTTGTACAGAAACTTAATTTAAATTTCTTACTTTATTTAATTTTTGAGAAGTTTTGCATATAAACTATTTCTACATGTAATTTTATGGCATCTACTTTGTCTTATTGTCAGGTTACTATTAGCAGCTTGGAAAGGAAACCTTGGAATGATGGGTGCGTTGATTGTTTCAGGAGGAAGCAGAGGAATTGGTGCGGCAACCGCTATATGTGCTGCGCGAGAAGGATGGGATGTTGCGATAAATTATGCACAAGATGAAAACGCAGCTATTTCAGTAGCTGATCAGGTGAGATCACTTGGAAGAAGGGCTATCATCGTAAAAGGTGATATGTGTAATGAAGAGGATATTCAGAGATTATTCGATGACTCAGAAAAAGAATTGGGTCCATTGAAAGGATTAGTTACAAGCGCTGGGACTACTGGGAAAACAGTCAGGATAGAAGACATAACGGTTGAAGCCATCAATAGAGTTATGCAATTAAATGTAGTGGGCTTAATGCTTTGCTGTCGAGAGGCTGTGAGGCGAATGTCGACCAAAAATGGTGGTGGCGGCGGGAATATTGTAAACCTTGGCTCTGCTGCCTCAAGATTGGGTGGGCCGAATGAATTTGTTCACTACGCAACCTCCAAGGGTGCTGTGGATTCATTTACACTGGGACTGGCCCGTGAAGTCGCTGCGGAGGGTGTTATCGTGAATGCTGTCTCACCAGGAATGATAGACACCGAAATTCATGCCTCGGCTGGACTACCAAACAGGGCTGTCGAAGCTGTTCCTGGAATACCGATCCGACGTGTAGGGCAGCCGGAAGAGGTTGCTGAGGCAATCGTCTGGCTGTTGAGTAAGGGGGCCAGCTACTGCGCTGGGGCGATCATACCTGTCACCGGCGGAAGATAAAGAATAAAGCATGAAATTAAATGAAGGCCCATCTGCGGGTTACAGGGATCTAGTAATAAAAGGCCAACTTATTGAAGATCATTTTCAGCTGATTGCTGTAAACGAGTTGGAACGTTTACATGACCTTCTTCAGGGTTATGAAATAAGTTATGCCTCTAGATCGTGGATCAAAAAGCTATTATTTAAACCGAATGCTGCTCGTGCAACACCCCAAGGATTATACGTTTATGGAGGGGTCGGCCGAGGAAAATCTATGCTGATGGATCTTTTTTTTGATGGTGTCGCCGTTAAACATAAAAGAAGGATCCACTTTCATGAATTTATGCAGGAAGCTCACGAACTTATTCACATTTGGCGTCAAAACAATAAAAACGAACAACAAGCCGAACCAATAGGCCCCGTGGCGGCAAAAATAGCAGAAAATACAGCCTTACTTTGCTTTGATGAATTTGAGGTTCGTGATATCGCCGACGCTATGATCGTATCCAGATTATTCACAGCACTATTAGAACTCGGTGTTGTAGTGGTGGCGACTTCCAATCGACATCCCGACGAGCTTTATAAAGATGGACTTCAGCGCGATTTATTTTTGCCCTTTATAAAACTAATCAAAGCCAAAATGGATATTCTGCATCTGCAGGA
>CENP01032642.1_pt1 | contig 19029 bp, 19 predicted proteins | sample 361281 | NCBI WGS metagenome assembly CENP01 (sample SAMEA2591122, study PRJEB7988) | marine metagenome | biome: marine biome (ENVO:00000447); feature: deep chlorophyll maximum layer (ENVO:xxxxxxxx); material: saline water (ENVO:00002010), including plankton (ENVO:xxxxxxxx) | depth 70 m | reverse complement strand
GACCCGTCACCTCAGAGGGTATAATTTATAGTTTTAATGTGAATAGCACCTATCGGTTTTCGGAGACCACTACCGCACAATTTACTTTTAATTACCTATCGGATCGGGTGACAGCACAGGGGGAAGACTCAAAGTTTTATTCTCCCAATTTGACCTTAACAAAGCGCTTTTGGAATAATCAATTGACGGCTTCCCTACAATGGAAAAATATAGATATGGGGATGATGAATACTAACGAACAACGTATTACCACCCAACGACCAGACGAATTTTATACGACCACCAATTATGTCTATGAGGTAGATATGGTTTTATTGAGCCTCACTTATAACTTGAATAACCGAAAGAATAACGCCAAATTCATTGAAAGTGAATTTGGAAAACGAGAATTTTAGCGCTTATTGCTCAATTTTGTGTGAACCATCACAAAAGGGCATGTCTTTGGATTTAGCGCAACCACACAAGGTGAAGCGAACGCCATGCTTGATGGGATTGCCTTCCATATCAGTCAGGTCGACTTTTCCCTCAACGACAATTTGCCCCTTTTGCTTTCTATAAATCTTAGGAGTCCCCATTTCTTATGAATCTTGAGCTAAAATCAAAAACCTAGTAATCAGTTAAAAAATCCATTCTCCTATTCACAAGATCATTTTCTACATCGTACCATTCGGGAGGAAAGATCTCTTTGGAAAAGTTAAATTTAACGTCAGGCTGATATTCCTTGATTAAACTAAGACTATTAAGCATAAGATTAGCCTCAGTCTCCGAATTTACATTTTTCATCAACTCGGTAATAATATTCATATCTATAGGAATTTTATTTAGCATTAAATATTCGGCGGCACGAATCTTCACTAAGTTTTCCTTATCCTCTATCAGAAGTTTTTGAATTTGAGATTTAAATCCTTTTGCTTCAGCCCCAAATGAAGAACAAACAATCAAACCCCAATAGCGCTTCCAGGGATTCTCATCATTGAGTGCATTTTTGATTTTTGCCTCAACCTGAGGAAAGGATTCTAAATTTAGATCTGCAATTTCGATTAATGCTTTTATCTCTGACTTATTTTTCTGACCAAATGCTGTGGGATTATCTAGTGCATTTTCGACTAAATAAGGCTCTGGATAAAAGCTCAAATCAGGCATTCCAATGATTCTATCGTAAAGCTGCTGTCTCATTTGTGTAAGAATCTCCTGATACTCTTCCGAGTCTGACAGATCGTTAACCTCATGTGGGTCGTCTTCGATGTTGTACAATGCCTCTGGGCTTTTGGCTTGAAAAAATTGATTTTGGATATCATTGAGTTTTCCCTCTCTGTAAAGACTAGACCATTCTTTGTAAGCCAACATTTTATATCGATAAAAATTAAATAGCCCATCCATATTGAAAGGCTGATAGTTTCTGATATACTTGTACTTTCCAACTCTTAGTGTTCTAACTAAATCGTATTTTTCATCAAATCTGTCTGCATGCCCGAAAGCGGTATTTTTATTTTGAATCTGTGATTTTTTTATGGTTTTACCCATAACTGGCTTTCCGTCCATACCTTCTGGTGGGGTGATTCCAGCCAATGAAAGTACGGTGGGCGCGAGATCTATAAACTCCACAAACGTCTGGCTTCTGGAGCCTCTATCATAGGGGAATAAATGTTGCCATTTTTCAGGAATATAAACTACCAGCGGAATTTGTAATCCACTTTCATATGCGTAGCCCTTACTTCTTGGCAGAACCCCGCCGTGATCACCATAATAAAAGATAATGGTATCTTCCATAAGTCCTTGTGCGTCGAGATCGGCCAAAAATTCTCCCATCATCTTATCAGCTACTTTATGTCTGTTGTGAAGGTGATAATAGGAGAACCTGAATGTTTTTGTGTCGGGATGATAAGGAAAGACTTCAATGTTTTGTAGTTCTTCGTTAGGGGTGTCATCAATCGCTTTTTGATTAAAATGTAAATTCCCCTCATGAGTTACGTTATAGTTTTGCACATGGAAAAAAGGTTGTCCTTGTTTTCTGTTTTTATATGTTGCTTTATTAGAAGATTCATCCCACACCTCCTTAGGTAAAATAAAATTGTAATCCTGCTTGGAATTATTAGATGTATAGTATCCTGATTGTTTTAGATAATAGGGCAAAGGCATGACGTCCTTTGGCAACGGAACATGTTTGGTCCGTCGGTGATATTGCGTAAAAATTCTAGGCGCATAACATCCAGTGATAAGAGTACTTCTTGCAACGGAGCATACAGGCGCATTAGAAAAAGCATTGTCAAAAACGACTCCCTCAGCAGCTAATTTTTCGATCGCTGGCATTGCTGCCCCATTTTGATCATACAATTTCATGTGATGACTGGAGTTGTCCTCGGTTGTTAGCCAAAGAATATTTGGTCGTTCGTCCTCGGCATGACTACAGGAAAAGTTTAAAAGCAATGAAATGCTAAATAATAAAAGTATACGCATAGAAATATTATAATTGTGAATAAGGCATGGGTAATAAATATACCCTTGTAATACTCGAGCAGCAGCTGTCTTTATAGGCTTCGTCGTTTTTTAATTGTTGCCACTTAGGATGTTTTGGAAATAGTGCCCAACTATTGTTCCTGTCTTCCAAACTCTCAAAAGCGAGCATATAAGTTAAACAAGGCATTCGGTCACCAGAAATTTTTTCTCCAAAAAATACTGACCCAAAATCCAACTCATCAAACAAATCAATTTCGCCCTCATTAAACATGTTTACCTTTCTTCGATAGGCATCCTCGGAGTGGCTTTCATATGTTCTCAGCTCAAAAAATCTTTTCTGCGCTTCGGGCTTGACCATTTTTGGCAAACCATCGAATGCATCATAGAGAGAGGTGTCATATCGATTAAATACTGGTTTTTCTTTTTTATTTAATCGGACTGAAGCGGCTGAATTTTTGGGGTCATTTTTAATTGAATGCTTCACCGATTGGTAAGTTGTCATATCTGGATAAGCTATAAAAACATAAATCTTTCTTGGAAAATCTTCAGAGGCTTCTTTGAATACCCCGATGTTATTTATTCCATTTTGATTCATTGCGGGAATGAAGTAATCCTTGAAGTAGGAATTGAAATCTTTAAAATTCGAAGTTTGATAAAGCTCATAAGTCCTCAATTCGTAAAACTCCTTCTGTGCAAAAAGATTGATACAAAATGAAAATGCAATTAATACGGTTAGTTTTTTCATGTCTAAATAAATTATGGTCATTAAATATAATTTTTTTTTTGAAGTAAATCCCGCTAGAGAGAATGAATCAAAAAAAGGGAAATGAAGTTGATTTTTTCTAAAAAACCCTGTTTTTTGATCAAAAAAGGGTCAAAATGATTATTTTTTAGTGAAAAATCACTCAAAAAAGGCAAAAAAAGGTTAAATTCTATAAAGTCAATTTGTCAATTTCTTCGGCTAGTTTATAGTCCAGTTCGGTGATGGCGTTTTGATCGTGCGTCCACAACTCCAACGAGACTTGGTTATAAATGTTGATAATTTTGGGATGGTGATTGAATTGCTCGGCTAATTCTCCCAGCTTATTTATAAAACTTAGTGCTTCTTTAAAATTTTTAAATTGAACAGATTTTACTAATTTACCGTTCTGTATGATCCAGTGGTTTTCCATTTTGATTGTCCTAATAATATTAAGCTAAATTTAACGAAAATCCTTTGAAAAAAATATACCATTATACTGTTGTATTCCTAATTACCATTTTTGTATCCTGCGAAGCGGAAAAAAAGGAAACGCCCCCCAATATCATCTATATATTGATGGATGACTTGGGCTATGGGGACGTACAGCCATTTAACTCTGAAAGTAAAATTAAAACGCCTCATTTAAGTCAGCTCGCTCAAGATGGGATGATTTTTACTGACGCTCATACCTCTTCTTCTGTTTGTACTCCCACACGCTATGGTATTATGACAGGGAGGTACAACTGGCGATCAGGTCTCAAGTCTTGGGTTCTCGGTGGAAGTAGTCAAGCATTGATTCCAAAGGAAAGATCTACTGTTGCCAATGTTCTAAAAAACAACAATTACACAACTGGGTTTATTGGGAAATGGCATTTAGGTTGGAATTGGTCAACCAAAGACACAGCCTACCGAACCGATGATTCATTGATTAAAAGAATTGATTATGATCACATCGATTTTACTAAGAAAATATCGCATTCTCCTAACGATTTAGGTTTTGATTATGCTTTTGGTCACTCAGGTTCTTTGGATATGCCCCCTTACGTTTATGTAGAAAATGAAATAACAACTGACAAAGTGGATAGTATCGGCTCTTCACCTTCAATTAATAACTGGAATAGAGATGGCCCAATTGCCGATAATTTTATTTTTGATGAAGTGACCCCCCATTTTTTTGAAAAGGCTGCTGATTTCATCAGTGAATCGAGTAAAAAAAATAAACCTTTTTTCTTATATCTTCCCATTCCTGCTCCACATGCACCGATTGTTCCTACTAGTGAATGGGTTGGAAAGAGCGGACTGAATCTTTATGCTGACTTTGTGATGCAAATGGACCACCATGTCGGAGAACTGGTCTCAAAAATTGATGAATTAGGAATTACCGAGAATACGATGATTGTTTTTACCAGTGACAACGGTTGTTGGTGGATTGCTGATTTTGATTTTTTGGAATCAAAAGGACATTCCCCAAGTGGTATCTTTAGAGGAGAAAAAGCAGATATTTTTGAGGGTGGACATCGAGTGCCATTTATCGTTAAATGGCCAAAAAAAATCAAAAAAGGAAGTGTTTCGGATGAAACAATTTGTACAACTGATTTCTATGCTACCTGTGCTGATATTGTAGCTATGAAAATGCAGGATAATGAGGGAGAGGATAGCTTTTCGATGGTTCCCTTGTTTGATCAATCAACCGCACAAAATTTTAAGAGAGAAAACACGATTCACCACTCCGGTCAAGGTTATTTTTCCATTAGGAAAGACAATTATAAATTTATTTTTTTCAAAGGCGGTGGAGGTTACGGAAATAGAGAGGTGAAAAATTTAGATGAACTTCCAAAGTTTCAACTCTACGATTTGGAAAAAGACCCCGCAGAAACCAATAATTTATATGGCCAATATCCTGATTTAGAAAAAGAATTAATTGCCACTTTTAAAAATGTGGTCAGTAACGGACGAAGCACAGTGGGAAAGGTTCAAAAAAATATGACAACCTCTACGATTGGTTCAAAGAGAAGCTGGAATCCTCTGGCTGTGTTTGATCCAGAGCGATAGCTTTAATCGGATTTAAACGTGGGTCTTTTAATGTTACTGGAAGAGCCTTTAGAATATCTTTTTCTGTTGTAATCCACAACTCATAACCCTTTTTATTTAGGTGAGTTCCGTCTTCACTCAGTTCTTTTTTCAGAAAGCCTTGTTCATCAGAAAAAGCTTTGTTGAGGTCAATCAACTGGAAAATATCATCGTCATGTTGAGCCTTAACTAGTGCGTTTACTTGGTCGATATTATTTTGCATAAAATCTTTGTCTGTAGGTAGTAAAGTCTGAACATAAACTAGGGTAGATGGAGATTTTTGTTTGATCATATGCGCTATTTTAAGGATGTTCTCTCCAACGTATTTGGCAGATGGAATTTGTTTTTGATAATAAAGATTAAAAAGGTCATTGATGCCGATAAGCAAAAAAACAGCTTTGGGTTTAAAATAAATAATTTCTCCTAGGCGTTTCAAAACACCATCCGTAACGTCTCCGCTGATGCCTCGATTTCGAACATTGGGAAGATTGAATTTTTCAGACCAATTTTTACCTCCCTCAGTGATGCTGTTTCCAATAAATACGATGTCACCAAATTTTAGAGGATCCTCTTTAAATGCCGCAATTCTTTCTTTATAATGATTTTTTGTCCATTTGGTGTGATAAGCGATGGTTAAACTGTCCGGAGGGTATAAGTCAGCATTATCCTGCGCATAAATTAAGATGGGAAATAAAATAAAAAAAAGTTTTTTGATCATGTTTTTAATATTTATTTGATGAAAATAATAAAATCATCTCTCAATCTTTATTAGTTTTAAATATCAAAATTAATTTCTGATGAACAGAAGAACATTTCTCAAACAATCAGGTAAACTATCAGCCCTGTCATTTTTACCGCTATCCAGTATTGCTTCCTCCCAGCAGCGTTTTAAGTTAGGATTACAGCTCTATACTGTCCGAGATGCAATGGAGAAAAACCCCGTCCAAGCACTAAAATCTTTAAAAGCTATGGGGTACGAAGATTTTGAAACTTACGGTTACAATACAGAAAGTAAAACTTATTATGGCTACTCCCCACAAGAATTTAAAGACATTCTGGGTGATTTAGGGCTTTCCTCTTCTAGCGGGCATTATGGGGTTAACAATCTGATGGAGTCCTCAGATGATGAGGTAAACAGATATGTTGATTCATGTATTGAGGGTGCTACTATTTTAGGAGACAAATACATTGTTTACCCTTCCCTGCGTGAAGCCTACCGCAATGCTTCTGGCTTTGCTAATTTGGTGAGACGACTCAATAAAATGGGTGAACGTATTCACAAGGCTGGTCTAGGTTTTGCTTATCACAATTTTGGGTATGACTTCGACCTTTATGACGATCGAAGCGGAATGGACTGGGTTATTCAAGAAACCGATCCAGACTGGGTCAAGCTACAAGTAGACTTTTACTGGGTAATGCATGCGAATAAGATTAGCCCAAAGGCACTGATTAATAAAGCTCCAGGTAGGTTTAAGCTATGGCACATTAAGGACATGCACAAGGTTTCTAGAGATTATACCGAACTTGGTAACGGTTCGATAGATTACACAAAAATTTTACCAGACGCTAAGCATTCAGGGCTGGAATACTATTATATAGAACAAGGAGGAAATTTTGCAGTTAATTCCATGGAAAGCGTCGAAGAAAGTGCTCGATTTTTGAAGAAAAAAATCCAGCATCTAATTTAAGACTACAAAAAAGAAATTGTCTGAAGCGCATGATTTATCCACAGCCATATGATGAAACAGAATAAAAATTGTAAATTAGTTATAAGCAAAAATATTGTGGAAAAATTGATTTACGACTTTTTAATTGCACACTAAAGATTTGATCAGATGAAGACAGTAACTAAACTATTATCCATCTTAATTTCGATAACTGTACTCTGTGCTTGGACAATTCGCCTGAAGATGCCGTCCATTTTTAGAGGCGGTGAAACAGCTACCATGGTAGATGAGTTTGCACTCTACGGACTAGACAGTAATATAATGGTTTTGGTGGGCGTGGTAAAAGTGCTATTGGCTTTTCTGCTTTTATTTGGCGCTATTAAGTTTCACTCGCTGGTAAAACCCTCGGCAGGAATTATGGCACTTTTTATGATTGGCGCTGTCTATTTTCATATAAGTGTAGGGGACGGAATAATTCCTACCCTTCCCGCCGCATCCTTGTTATTGTCTTGTCTTTTAATCCTATTTTTAGAGTCCAAGATTTTTCTTAAATCAAGTCCAGATTCATAATCGGAATTTTCTTTTAATGGTCAAATATTTGATTGGTTTTAATTTGGCAGTCAATCATAAACGATTTTATTATGCTATTGAATAGTTTACTGCTGTTTTCCTCAATCTCATTCTTTTTTTATGGGTTTAATTGTTTTTTTAGCGGTTTTATCATTGAAGAGTTTAAACGATATGGCATCCCGCAATTCAGAAAGCTAACTGGGTGGCTTCAATTGATGGGAGCAATGGGAATTATCATTGGTTTTTGGATAAATAATTTACAAGTCCTGAGCACTTTAGGGCTCTCTTTGTTGATGCTGTTTGGAGTTATCGTCCGAATCAAAATCAAGGACAATTTGATACAAATTCTACCGGCACTAGGCTATTTTTTACTCAATGCTTATCTGTTTTATATGTTGAGTTTTGGAAATTGTGTTTTTTAATTTTTAATCGTTTTTGAGTGTTTTTTGGTGTTTTTTGAGCATTTTTCTTCAAAAAAACATCTTTTTTAGGCTTTTTTGAACTAATTGGTAATTTGGATTTTAAAGAAAGAAATGCCGGTTTATGAAGTAAAAACTGAAAATGAGCGCAACAAGATTAATTGTTAAAAATATCCTTCAACTTTAAATTTTCATCTGGCAAAACACCAGCTATATTTGCCTCATAACTCGCTAGTGATTGATAAAAGGTTTCTGCCGAAAATGGAAAAACTTCTTCAAAAATATTTTTCCAATTACTCGAATTTGGATTTTGCTCCAAAAAATCCGTGAGAATCATTTTGAAGGCCACCTCCTCTTTGATATCTGATTCAATCAATTCCTTAACCAAAGCCAATACCATAAAAACCGAGGAGGAGTAGTTTGTTTCTGAGCTGTCGTAGCTTTCAAAAATTGAAGGGCTAGTCGTGGCTTCATTGTCAACGCTGTCTTGATCGAATTTGAAATAGTTGTAAGCATAGTGTTCTTGAATGTATAGGGATTCAAAGACTGCAGCAGAACCCTCACTAATCCATTTTACCCTAAAATCACCTGAGTAAAAGTTTGCAGAAATCCCCATTTGGTAAGCGTGAAAAAATTCATGAGCAATAACAGAATATCTGTGCATTAAACTATAAGTAAATTCATCATTGGGAATCTCAAGAACCATATACCTTCCTTGATCATTCCCACAAATACATGCTCCGGAAGCATTTCCTATTTGAGCACTAAAAGGCTTGTCGGCTGTACTATTCCATGCATAAATATCTAGAGACTCATAATTGTTGGCATAAACAGGAATTCTTTTATCTAGCGTATCCAAAATTACATTGTATTCTGTAATCCACTCAGAAGGTAAACTATCATCAAGGTTTGAATTAAAAATCACCTTAATATCAGAGTCATTATTATATTCAGTCTGTGAGTCGTTATCAACCGGAGTTTCGGACGCAGTGGAATTCAATGATAGGGATTCATCCTGTCCAGAGGAACAACCATTTATGATTAAAAGAATAAAAAAAAATTGAGCAATTGAATAAATAAAGCGTTTCATATTATAAATATATTTATGGAAACTCAAAGGATTATTTTTTTCATAAATTTTTTTATCGATTTGAATAATATTAAGGGATTGCAAAGAATTAAGATCTTATTATTTTATTAGGAGCTTTTATTTTGCAATCCTTCATAAATAATGACTTGCGGAGCTAATATTACTAAAGCCTAAACTTTTGGCAGGGTTTTTAACAAAAACTGCTATATTAGAAAAATGGAATGGTACATGAAAAACCGATGGTGGATTTGGGCGATAACTGGCGTTTATCTCGCCTACAGAATTTATCTCTCAGTTGCATATTAAACTCTTTTTATTCGAATGATTACTAAAAAACTTTTTCTTCTTTTTACCCTTTTTTTTGTGTTTTCAACTAGTGCACAACAATTCGATTTAAATAACATAAAAATAGATGATGTTAAAAATACACTACAAAGTGTATTAGGGAAAACTGAAAAAACCAATCAGGTTTGGTCAGGTGTTCCGGGTACTACTAATTTTAATGTCGCCGATAGAATCGCAATTAATGATGTAATTGATGCCTATGGTGTTTATTGGGATTCTAATAACCTCGAAGGTTATTTGTCTCTCTTTGCTGAGGATGCAACCGGAGTGACCTACAATTCAAAAGGTGAAAAAATAACTGTTCAAATTAAAGACAAGCGTCAAATAAATCAAAATCGGAAACGCATGGATTTTTTTGAGTCTAATGACATGCAAAGGAGGCACATGATGGCAAATACCTTGATCTTGGAGTTGACCGAAAGTTATGCTCACCTTAATCGCTACATGATGCTTTTAACGACCAACAATCAAACGAAAACGGAAATCATAACTCCTATTTTTTATGTTTTTAAGCTTAAAAAAATTGACGGCGTTTGGAAGATTACCTACAGAGAGATTAATTTAGACACCCCCCTTGACTTGGCAATAAAACCTTGAAATATACAAGGTATTTCTAGATGAGGTTGAATAAATATTCTAATTTACGAAGGTTTTAAACATTAGAAGTTTGATGTTTAATTCATTCACGAAATTTCTGAATTTCTATTTAAAACAAGCCCCCTTTTCTCCATAACGCTGGTAGGTAATTTGATACAATACAGCTTTTCAAATTACTGCCCCATCCATGAAAAACCTATTATTTATTTGGTTTCAGTAGATGATCAAAATTTAAATTAATGCTATAATTTACGGTATGATAAACTTTAAGCGCCTTTTTGAAACAACGCTCATTGTATTTTTTATTTTTAGTTGTGGGAAGCCTGCTGACTCAATAAGCAATTCCAATGTTATCATTATCAATGAGGGTGATGGAAGTGAGCTTGAGAACGAGACGCAAAATGAGGAGAACAACCAAGAAAATAGTTTAGAGAGAACAACCTATTATTTGAGCAGTACTTCTGGAAATGATAGTAATCCCGGAAGTGAGCAAAAGCCATGGCAAACGATTTCAAAAATTTCATCACAACCTTTATCTGCAGGGGACAGTATTTTTTTTAAAAAGGGGGACACCTTTAAAGGACACCTTGTCATTCAAGCCTCTGGCACCGACGACAAGCCTATTGTTTTAACTTCTTATGGTTCGGGTGACCAACCCATACTGACAGGAAGTGTTGGAGATTTAGGCGGTGGAGACCATCAAGAAGCCATTTATATAAACAATCAAGATAATCTGGTTTTTGATGATTTAGAAATACAAAACGACCGAACGAATCCGCGCTCAGATGTGGATGATTATGATAGTTTTGGTATCTATGTTCATAATAACGGTGAAGCCGTGATGAATAATTTCACCTTTAAAAATATGACTTTTAAAAATATTTATGCCATTTCTCAGGTTGACCCAGCTGATCAGGAGGCGTTTAATAAATTTGAAGTCGCAGGAATTCGTTTTTTTTCGGATTGGAATAAAAAAAATATCAATAATGTTTTAGTTGAAGATTGCTTTTTTACCGACCTTCAAAGGTTTGGGGTTCATGTAAAACATGCTGTCGGAAATAACGATTTAGATAATCGCCAAACAAATTTTGTGTTTAGAAAAAATGAATTTCGACAAATTGGGGGGACTTGTATACTGCCCTCAAGAACGAGAAATTGTTTGATTGAAGATAACATTTTTGACCAGCCAGGTGCAAAAACAAATAGCAGAATGATCGGAAGAGGAAGCGCGGTTTGGAATTGGTATAGTGTCAACACGATAATTCAAAACAATCAAGCACTAAGCATTAGAGGGATATTAGATTCTCATGGAATTCACGTGGATCATCACAATGTAGACACCTTTATCCAATATAACTATATGGAAGATTGCGAGGGTGGTTTTGTTGAAATTCTTGGAGATAACGAAAGGGCTGTCTATCGGTTTAATATAAGTGTTAATGATGGTTGGAGGAATAACCCCAATTGGAAAAACAGCAACCATACCATTTGGTTGAATGATAAAATAGGAGGAGAAGAGGGGCATCCATCCAGCAATAGTTATATCTACAATAATACTGTGGTGATTAATAGAAATGATAATCCGTATGAAACAGCCATTGGTTTAAAAGCCAATAATACCCGAATTTTTAACAACATTTTCTTTACCAGTAATGGCTCCTCAATTGGGACGAAACAAGTAGTAATGGAGGATGACAATTTACTCATGTCACACAATTTATTTTTTGGAAATATTGACAATAGACTCATTGACAGAGATGCTTCTCCAGTGACACAAAATCCGAGTTTTCACAATCAAAATTCAGGGAATCCAGCAGGGTTTCAGCTTATGTCCAATAGTCCAGCGATAAACGCGGGAATGGCTTTTTCAGGAAGTTATTCTCATCCTCCTATTCCCATCGAGGAAGCCGATATATTTGCCAATGTTGAAGCGATTCCAACTTCGGATTTTTTTGGTCAGCCATTGGATGTCAATGCTACACCAAATATTGGGGCTGGCAACGCAAAAAATGGAGCTTTAGTAAACTTATTCAATCCTGAGTCTCCGAGTAAACTGTTAATAAAAAGTCCTTTTGTTGAGGAAGAAGTAATCGTACAAGGGATAAAAAATGACTTAAAATTTAAGCTTTATGATCTACGTGGAAAACTAAAAATGATTGGGACTGTAAATAAGAGACGATCAATCATTGAACTAGACAAAAGTATCAGAAACGGTATCTATACCCTAGAATTTGTAAACGAAACGGAACACTATACTTCAAAGTTGGTGATTGGTCGTAAAAGGCAACTCACTAGCCAATATTTTCCATCGTCATAAAAGATCAATCATCAGTAGCCTCCTCTCATTTCCTAAACCAATCCTTAATTATTGCTAAGTTGTTTGATTTTAAAAAGGTAAAGGTTGATTAAATTCTTTTGGAAAGCCCCTTTTTTCGTGTACGATTACGTTGAATCTTAAACTAATTTGTTGTATTAAGGTTATTTCTATGAAAATTAAACTGATCTCTCGTTCAAGTAACATTTATAATTTATTTATTTGTGTGAATTTATATGTAAATGAATACAAAATCTACTATTGGGTCAGAGGAATGGGTCTCATTAAGGGAAATTAATATTCCTTTCGTAAAAGCGCGTGTAGACAGTGGGGCAAAGACTTCGAGCTTACATGCTGTTAACATCCAGCCTTATCAAAAAGATGGTCAAACTTGGGTGAGCTTTGATGTTTTTCCAATTCAAAATGATGGTAAGCGAAAAGTCAAGTGTAGCGCCTTAGTCGTTGATAAAAGAGTCGTAAAGAGTTCAAGTGGAAATAGAGAGCCACGTTATGTAATTGAAACTTTCATGGCCATAGGTAATAAAAGTTGGGGTATCGAGCTGACTCTTACCAATAGAGACACAATGGGGTATAGAATGTTGTTAGGGCGCGAGGCGATGAAAGGACGCTTAATCGTTGATCCTGAAGAAAGTTTTTTAACTGGATTAATTAGTGACGAAACTGTTTTGAGTTCTTATGAAAAACACAGAAACCCCCAAAAGGGGCTTCGTATTGGTTTATTGGCAACCAATCAAAACCTTTACAGCAACAGGAGAATTTTGGAAGCTGCTGAACAAAGAGGGCATCAGATATCGTTTTATAATATTCGACAATGTTTTATGAAATTAGATGCCTCGACACCACAAATTCATTATCGAGGAGGTGAGACGCTTGATTCATTGGATGCAGTTATTCCAAGAATAAGGCCCTCACAAACATTTTATGCCTGTGCACTTTTGCGGCTTTTTGAAAGCCTCGGTGTGTTTTGCTTAAATACTTCCGATTCAATAATTCAATCAAGAGATAAATTATTTTCGCTTCAATTACTTCTTAGTAGAGGGGTAAAAATCCCTACAACTGGATTTGCAAGTTCCCCACTTGACACCAATGATCTTATCGAAATGGTCGGAGGGTCTCCATTAATAATAAAACTTTTGGAGGGAACACAGGGCAAAGGTGTAGTCTTGGCAGAGACCAAAAAAGCTGCTGAGAGTGTTATCAATGCATTTAAAAGTTTAAAAGCCAATATACTAGTTCAAGAATTCATCAAAGAGGCTGACGGGAAAGACCTACGTTGTTTTGTGATCAATGGAAAAGTTGTCGCCTCCATGCAGCGCACAGCTACACCTGGAGAATTTCGAGCTAACGTTCACCTCGGAGGTTCCACATCAGTCATTCGTGCGACAACTGAAGAAACTAAGCTTGCTATTAAAGCAACTAAAGCTATGGGGCTAGTTGTCGCTGGGGTCGATATTATCCGTTCTTCAAGTGGACCACTTGTCCTTGAAGTAAACTCTTCTCCTGGACTTGAGGGAATTGAGGCTGCAACCAATAAAGATATAGCACAGATGATGATCAAATCTATTGAAAAGAAGTGCAATTTCACACCTAATGTTTAAGTCGGAAAATGGGAACCCCTGATTTAAAACAAAAAACCCTCCACATGGGGAGGGTAGATTTGCTTTAAACTAAATGCTATCTGCTAAATCCAGCATTAAGTGGTTCATAGTCTACACTAAACCCAATGCTTTTAAATGTGTTTTTTAAATTGTCTGATGCATCGCCATAAACCGTAATCTTATCTACGCTGAAAAAGTCAAGAAACTTTTTAAAATCCTCTTCGGAAATACCCCCTGGAGAAACATTTTCTAAATGATTAAACCAAGCTTGTTCATTTAAATATCTTTCTATAAGGGTTATTTTGTTTTTACCTGATTCAAAAAATTTCCAACCCAAAACGTGGGGCTCTCTTTGTTTCATAATCTTAGAATAATATTTCATAAAGTCAATCGATTCCGCCTTATCCTTTCCGTTGATCGTCATTTCAACAACGTGAATTTGCTCATCAGCAACAGCATAAAGTAGTCCACTTGCATCGAAAAAATCTCCACTACTTATTATTTTTCCTTGTTCGTTATAATTATAATAGTGGAAAGAGTTAAGAGATATCTTTTTTCCTGTTTGTAAAAATTCTCCAGTCCACGTTCCATAAGTTCGTACGCCACCTGTTAAATTTCCATCCTTATCAGTGTTAGGTAACCAGGTTTTTGCTTCAAAATTTAAGTTTTTAAAACCATTGAAATAACCTGATAATTCTTCAATTCGCTCATTGTAATTTCTAATTTTTCCGTCATAGGTTGGAGATTGATGTTGTATATCTGGGGATAACATCGAAATCATTTTTTCTAGCCCATCATTTTCTTTAATGTAATTGAAAAATTTTTGGGTGTTCTCTAGGTTTCTTTCATAATTGGGGTTACTATTTTGCTCACAGGATAGCATCACAAATGTAACCAAGAGAAAAATACAGAAGTAAAGGTTTGATTTTTTCATTTAAAATAATTTATGGTTAATTACTTAGTTAGTTGATTATAAATATAAAATTTATCTGGAGTTTTTATTGGTACATCCATTTTAAAATATCTTTTGCTTGATGTGACCAAGATCGCGGGGAATGAGATCCCTGTTGATCTACCCAATACAAAATATTTTCTTTTGGAAAATCAATTTCATTTACATATTCAATAAATTTATTAACCCCAGGCTGAAGTCTTGAATCAAAATCATCCCTACCATTAACAATTGCTAGTTGGAGGTTTTTCGGCACCTTGGCTTTTTTTAATACCTCAAAATAGTTTTGGTCTCTATGAATTATTCCTGGCGATAAACAAGCTGCTCGAGTAAATACATCATTTCTCTCCCATCCAAGGTACAATGCAATTAATCCTCCGGCAGAGGACCCCAATGTGCCAATATCTTGAGCGTTAATTCGGTAGGATTTTTCAATTTCAGGAATTAATTCCTCTATTAATGCTTTTCCAAAATTTACGCCGTTTCTAGTGGGGACATATTCAAATGCTCGATTCTTTTCGTTGCTTACCCCTACCCCTACCATTATAATGGGTTTTATTTTTTTGGATTGGATTAACTCGTGAACGGTTTCGTCCAAGTTCCACCCTGGCTTAGGTAATGATTCGTTTTTACGTTTATTTTTTTTGCCGAACCCTCCATTCTTGGAATAAAAAACAACTCCTCCATCATGAACCACCAATAATGGATATTTATTTTTATTAAGGTCGTAGCCTTCTGGAATCCAAACAAATATTTTTCTTGAGTTATTGAGGATTTTAGAATCAAAGTCGTGTTGGAAAACCTTCCCGGTCACATCTTTGTGCTCGAATCTTGTTGGTGGTGAAAGTTTAGATTGTGAAATCTCCTGCCCAAAGACAGCAAAATGCACTGAAATTACAAGAATGATTATTTTTTTCATGTTATTAAATTTATATACAGTACTTAAAATACCTCTAATCAATTTGCAATCCTCAATAAAAATAATATGTTTTTTATTTTAAATAATTTATGGGTTAATAATATCAAACATAAACAATTTAATTTTATGGAGGGAATTATTAAGTAGTGCTGGAGGATGAGGGTGATATCCCTGAAGTTTATTTTGTAATTATGATAAAAACACTTTTTCCTGTTTTACTAACATATAAGTTCTCTCTTAAACCAATTGCTAATCACAACTCAAAACTGGATATTCCTTCAAATCTTGCCTCAGACCTCTGCTATCTTTATAGCCCATAGCCGTCCTTTTATTAATTTTTTACCAGAGTTACTATCCTAAGACAAAAACACTAATTTTACGGTAATACTTAACCATTAATCAAATACAATGGATCAGCAATTACAAGAGATAAGAGCGCAACAAAAAGCGTCTTGGAACAAGTTTTCTTCGGGATGGAAAAAATGGGATGATTTGGTCATTCAATTCCTCCAACCCATGGGCCATGAAATCATTGAGCAACTTAATTTAAAAGCCAACGACAGTGTTCTTGACATTGCTGGCGGAACTGGAGAGCCAGGACTCACCATCGCCTCAATCGTAAAAGATGGTAAAGTTATGATTACTGATATCGCAGAGGAGATGCTCGCCATAGCTGCAGAGAACGCCGCCAAAAAAAATGTTACAAATGTAGCAACCAAAGTCTGTGATGTATGTGAGCTTCCTTTTGCAGACAATAGTTTTGATGCGATAAGCTGCCGTTTTGGTTACATGTTTTTTCCAGATCTTTTGCTTGCAACCAAGGAAATGGTAAGGGTTTTAAAACCCGGAGGTAGAATTGCAGTATCGGTTTGGGGAGCTGCAGAAAAGAACTTTTGGGTAACTGCTGTTGGCGGGACAATAAATCAAAACATGCAATTGGATCCACCTCCTCCAGGGGCGCCAGGTATGTTTCGATGCGCTGAAAATGGGATGATTCAAAATTTATTCAAAGCGGCAGGGCTAAATCACACTGCGGAAAAAGAAGTCAACAGTTCCCTTGAATTGGAGTCAGCGGAAATCTATTGGAACATGATGACTGAAGTAGCTGCCCCTTTTGTTGCAGCCCTCAGCAAAGCCGACCATGAAATGAAAGCAAAAATTAAACGAGAAGTTTTTCAAAAGATAAATCAAAAGTTGGGTAGTGATACCATTTCCCTCAACGGGAACGCGCTGGTGATTTCTGGGGAAAAATAGTTGCTAAATAACAATCCCAAAACCACTTTTTCTCCCTTTAAATATCATTTCAAAATACTCTTGTTCTAAGTTTTCACTAATAATAAAGGTAGGAATAGATTTTGTATAAAATACCTTCCATTTTTTCAACTTAGCAGTCATAATTATTGCCTCTTCAATAAATTCATCTGTTTGGATAAGCCATTTTGAGCCCCGTCACCGACAACGTTTTATGGACATAACATGATCTAGAAGTAAATGAGATTAATAGTAAGAAAATAAATTATCTAACTGAATTAAAATATGACAGGTTGTTATAAGCTCGCCTTATTTATATTCAACTCTTCATAAATACTTTTCATTTTCCAAGCACCTAAAGAGGTAATTTTAGCCTCGCTTCCTTGAGATCTTCTAGAAACTTTGCTTTTTTCCAAACCCCGATAAACCTCATCCCAGCACACGCTCTGAATTCGTAAAAAGAATTGCAATTCAAAAGAATATTTTTTCCTATACCTTCTAATCTAAGTTACCTAGATTTTGAAAATTAATATCCCAAGTAACACGAAAACAGCTATTAATAATACTGAAAAGGCAATTTGATGTAAATAAAAATTTATTGGCTTATTTGAAGGTTTTGTAGTTCCTGATTGACGAGTTTCCATGATTGACCCAAACATTACTAACAAAACGGGAGCAAATAAAACGCATCCAATGATGAATAACTGCAAATCGTTCATCTCTTCGGAAGTGTATTAAGGAAAATACCATAAATGATTATTGTGGGAACCCAGATAGAAACGTATTGACCCGTTTCTTTTTCACCAGAAAACCAGAGATATACGGAGAGAATAAAGCTCAAAAAAGCTGAAGTTAAAATTACAATATCTCTTTTTCTCATTTTAAATATCTATTTATTTAAATGTACAAAATTAAATTGATACGTAGTAACATTAAAATAGAGTCTAATTAATCGACCCTTGGAAATAATACCATCGGAGTACACTAGCTGAATTCGTACCAAGAATTACATTCTACCCTGAGTGCGGTGGCTTGCGGATTACTTTAATAATCTACATTGAGTAAGTTAAAAAACTTCCGAAAAACACACCAAAAAAAGAATTGTCCTTAAAGGAATTTGTTTTTTAAATGAGAAAACAGTAGGGTAGAATCAATAAAATAAGCCCCTCACAGATGCAAGAGGCTTTTGAAGTTGGTGGTCCCGCCTGTCCCAGAACCAGGATTGTATATACACTGATTATCAGCAAGTTAAGCAAAGTAGGTGTTTCGAGTCCCAATTGGACCACACTATTTCTAGGGAAGACATATGATAAGTTTTAAAAACCTTACTCAAGAAAATGTCTTCTGTCTTTCACTTTTGAAAACTTTTTTAAATTTAAGGATTGACTTTCTCCTTTAGGAATTGACAAAGAGTTCCATTTATCTCCACAAATGATTTTACCAATCATTACTATCTGTCCTATATGATATGAATAATGACAAAGTTGTCTATTAATAGACTCAATTACTGTATGACCCTCGTTCCTTATGTAACTTATTTTTTCTAAGTCTTTAAAACTAAGTCCCTCAAGAGTGCCAAACAAGATATTCCATCCTTGTTCCCAAATTTCAATTAACTCCTTTTTGGATTCGATTGTGTCATTGAATTCATCATCTCTATTTCTAAATTCTTTTTCACCATCAGAATTTAAAAAATCTGTCCATCTTGAGACCATATTACCACTAAGATGTTTTACAATCGTGTTAATACTATTTGTCTCATTATTTATTTGAAATGACAATTTAGTTTCTGGGACCTGTTCAATTGTTTTTTCTCCCAATTCCTTGTAATACCTGAACTGAAGTAAAGACGATTTTAAAAATGATGATGACATAGTATAAAGTTAATGTTTTTGGTTCGGGTTTAGGTTCGGAATAAGGAATGTAAAAAACAAAAACCCTCATTATCAACGACATAGAGGGTTTGTTGGTGGTCCCACCTGTACTATAACCATCCTGTTAGTGTATTGATAATCAA
>CENP01057330.1_pt1 | contig 19038 bp, 12 predicted proteins | sample 361281 | NCBI WGS metagenome assembly CENP01 (sample SAMEA2591122, study PRJEB7988) | marine metagenome | biome: marine biome (ENVO:00000447); feature: deep chlorophyll maximum layer (ENVO:xxxxxxxx); material: saline water (ENVO:00002010), including plankton (ENVO:xxxxxxxx) | depth 70 m | reverse complement strand
GGTAAGGTATTTGTGCCGTGTGCATTTGGAAATCATGGAAGAATGTTCAGACAATACAGACATAAACAAGCAGCAGCAACTAGCTTTGACTGGATGCTATATACTATGCTTGAAAAACATTATACTAATGCTAAAGACAAAAGAGTACAGTTTCAAATAAACTATGGCTTTGATTCATACTACAAAATATATGACGTTAACTACTTGCTCACTCATGGAGACAGGCTAGGAGTTAAAGGTGGTAGTGGAGTAGTTGGTATGCTTGGTCCTATTTCTAGAGGGGTAGCCAAAGTTAAAGCTGAATATGCCACACATAAAAAACCTATTGATTACGTTATCATGGGGCACTGGCATCAGTATCTATCTTTAAAAGGTATCATAGTTAACGGATCTCTTAAAGGATATGACGAATATGCTATGAGTAACAGGTTCTCTTATGAAGAGCCAAGGCAAGCCTTATGGTTTACACACCCTAAGTATGGAATAACTTTCCAATTGCCTGTAATATCTGAGCAAGCCTTAGACAAGAAGCCAAAATCAGAGTGGGTAAAATGGATATAATGTACTTGAATGTGCCCCCTTTATTTGATATAATATAGTTATGAATGACGATGTAAAGACAGGTTTTAATATGCCTAAACCCGACATGGGTATAGGTACAGTAAGTATAGGTGGCGATGCCAAACCTATCCCTGAAAAGAAAACAGATCCTATAGATGAGCAGTGGAAACAGACCAGTGCTAATCCTTTGAATTGGGATAGTTCATACAATGATGATTAAAAATATGTCATTTAAATCTTTAGTTGAGTTGTTAAATAAAAAATCATTTGGAGAAAATAATGATCGAAAAGATAAAAGAAAAAATAAAAGACGTAATAGAAAAAATTAAAAGTTTATTCTAATGCCTTTTGAAATGATAACAATGCTCGGCTCTACCGTTCTTGGTGGTGTCATGAGCATCTGGTCACAAAGTATAAAAGCTAAACAAGCTGAGCAAAAGCTATTGATACAAAGAGCGGAAGTTCAGACGGCTGCGTTTAAAGAAGCAAGAGAGTATGAGAACGTAGGCTTTCAATGGACAAGAAGAATTATAGCATTGACTGCTATCTTTGCAATTGTTGTTTTACCTAAGATACTTCCTTTAATAGATCCACAAGCACAAGTAATAGTTGGATACACAGAGTGGAAGCCTGGCTTCTTATTCTTTGAAGGTAAGGAAGTAATGCAATGGGTACCTATGGCTCAACGAGGAATTATTATAACTCCACTAGATACTAATTTAGTAGCAGCTATCATTGGTTTATACTTTGGTGGAAGCTTAGTTAAGAAATAATTAATCTTTAATATTTAAAGACTCACGCATTTTTTGTTTCATCTTAATAGTTTTCTTATCAGTTTTAAGATTACGGTATGTAGTGTTAGCTTGTTGTATACCCTCAGATTGTAACTGGCTTAACTGTGGGAAGAACATATACTCATATCCTACTTTATTATTGAATGCCATAATCTCTCTCATTACTTTATTAATTTCTAGCTGTGCATCTTTAACCATGCTACTGTCAGGATTTACATTGATGCCAATGTAGATGTCTCTGTATGCTCTTTTAATTCTATTGTTGAATCCTCTTATCACGCCAGTATACTTTCCTTCTATGGCTTTATCATAATACAGTGCAGTTCTTTCTTTAGATATTTTAGTAGGAGTAAAACCCATTCCTTGTTTTAAAAGATCCAATCCATTTAAATCAGACGTTACAATATTACCATATTTAGTTTCTACATATCCTTCGGCTGGATATTTGTATGTTGCTCTGTATAGGTTTTTAATAAATGTAGGCATGGCTGCCATGTATAAATCTAAATCATTATAAAATGCTGCGGTTCCTTCTCTTGAAAATATATCTTTCATTTCTCTAGCTGAATCTATAAACACCGCACCAGGTGCTCCTAAAAATTCTTCCGCTCTTGCCCCAGTAGGGAAACCCATCATGCCCATAAGTGCTCTTATCTGAGCAGATCCTGGTACTTCGCCTAAAGATAATCTACGTTGTACACTTGCCCCCGTCCCAGCTTCTATGACACCTTGCATTAAATATTCAGTAGCTTGAGGACCTACAGTTTCAGTAAACATTTCTCTTAGTTGTGTTCTCATGTCCTCGTTAACGCCTCTCATTCTTTGTATCATTTTGTATACCTGATCAAGCTCTTCCATACCTGGCATACCCATAAGTCCTCCAGTTATAAATAACATTAACATAACTCTTGCAAACATTTTCCTACCTGTTGGGCCTCCTTGTGTGAATAATCTTCCTAGTAAGAAAAACATTTGGCTGATATAAGTTTGGAATAAGAAGAACACAGCACCTGGTCCTCTCATTATTCTAGGCCTATTAGCTTTAGAGTAATCCCCAAACGTATCATCAACTAATATTCTAGCAAAGTCTTGTTGTGTAGCAACACCTCCTCTTCTAGATTTATACTCATTCCATAATTTATTAGCAGAACCATAATAGTCATTTGCTTTTTCCATAACTGCATTATTATTTGCTATTCTATATGCTGCTATATAAGCAGTTAAACGAGATATAGTTTCAAAAGTATTAAATACTCCACCCATAACTCCTTGTTCAAACTGCCTAGTCTTAGATCTTAAATTAGTTTTTTCTGTTGGTGACATAGCATACCCTGGTGCCATGCCTGCTTCGTATATTGCTTGCCCTTGTTTAATGATACCATTAGCCACATCTTCTTTAACTACTTCCCTAACATCTGCAGGTATTTTATCAAAGTCTAAATAAACATCAGCAAATTCGTTGTTAGTAAATGTAATCATCCTAGTAACATCAGCCACAGCTTTAGTCATTTGAGCAGCAACTGTTGCTGAATTACTGAATTGCGCAAGGATAGGTCCAGTAAATTGTACTGCACTCATTATCTGTAGTATACCTGAAGATAAGTTTCCACCTAAGAACCACCAGAATCCCATACGTCTAGGTAAAGCAAACTCATGATGATGCACATTGTCCACCCCATAGTCAACCATACTTTCTATAGCTTCTCTTAACTTAGGTCTTTGATTACCTGGCTGCTCTGTATATTTTATAGCAGTTGATTTTCGATCTCTTATTTCTTTTAAGAATCTGTTTCTTCCTGCGTACTCTGCAGCTACCATACCGAACGAAGATATACCTCTTATAATATCTCCATCAAATCCTGGAACACCACCAATCTTTTTTCTGCCTCTTAAGAATTGATCAAATCCAACTAAAGTGCCCCCGCCTATACGTCTATCTAATTCTTTCCTAGCTTCGCCGTAAGCTTTAGCTGTAGGCTCTGACATTCTAGATGCTAATAAATCTAGCATAGAAAATTCTTCAATAAGTTTGTCACGCATAGTAGGTTTGTCTTCTTTAACTTCAGATATATTAAAGCCAGCAGACGCTGGATACAATCCAGCTAACTTACTTATTACTTCGTCTTTCTTTTTTTCAAAAGTTTGACCTGCTGCTCGTTCTTCTATGTATGGTTTTTCTATACTTTCCGCATGAACAATTTTACCTTCAGCATTTTTTACAGTTACATAAAACTCTCCGTATCTTTGTAATGGTACGTAGTCAAATGTTTTATATTGCTCGTATATGCCTATTTGTTTTAGTAAAGCACTTAGCCCTGAGTCCTCTGTACCAAGTAGCTTTTGTATTTCTTCAAGAGGGGCAAATAATTCTAATTGATTTGATTGTACTTGTCTTTGCTCCATCATTTGTAGCCCGCCTACTATAGCACTTAATTGTTGAAAGTTTAAATTTTCTACATTATCCCTATTCAAACTATCTACATCTAATCCTACTTGTTGTAATAATCTAGGATCCATAATGTTTATCATCTTTGCAGCATTAATAATATCATCTACGTAGTTGGATGCTATCATTCCTTTTTTAATTTCTTCTAATAACTTTTGAATTGCAATCTGAGCTTCTTCATAAGCTGTGGCAATATCCCCTTCTAATATAATTATTTCACCCTTGTTAATTGTTACAACATTCTGTCCAGTTCCACCAGTAGTCATGTCTATTGGTGATACAAATATAATTTGACCGTTGGCATCTCTTCTATATCTACCTTGCGCGCCTTCTTGTTGTGATATAATATGTGCTTTAGCTAACGCTTCTTTAGCCCCTTCTACATTGTTGATTACTTCAAAGTATCTTCTCATATCCATAACAAATTGCGTTTGAATTTCTCTTCCTTTTTGTTCCATTTTAGATATGGAGTCCCACAGTCTTGCTACTACAGGATATTTGGTAGCAAAGTTTCTAGCATGGTTTGCCCACTTACCAAAGAAACTTATGTCTTTTAAGCTAGCTTCTTTACCATCTTCAAATATTTTATCAGTGGCTTCTGCTGTTTTCTTTAAATCATCAACACCTTTTTTCTGTTGTTGTCTATTCATTGTTTCAGGTTTACTTAACTCATCATCTGCAACTGACTCCTGCATTTGTACTGATGCTTGATAATTTATGTCTGTAAAATCTGGGTTACTATTAAATTCAACTCTTTGTATTTGATTGTCGTCAAAGACTATAAAAGATTCCTGTGCCCCTTTTTCTACTCCTCTGCCAAAATCTCCTGCGCGCATACCTTCAGACATGTTGACATATACAATACCGTCGTAACCTTTTTCTTTTATTTTTTCTACTAAGTATCTTGATTGTTTGCTTCTATAACTACCATACCCTTCAACTGGAGACTTCCTAGACTTTTCTTCAATCTTTCCTAACTCACGAAGTATTGCACCATTTTCTTTTTCTGTAAATAGAACAGGAGAAATATCAACAGTGTTATAAAAAGTTCTAAAACCTCTAAAATTTTTACTGGTAGGTGTTTCTGTTAATTGATCTAACACATCTGTAGTTTCCCAGTTGCCCATGTCTGGCATTCTTAATGGATTGTTTATGTATAAGATTGCTGTATTAATACTACCTAAGTCTTCTTCAACCGTTGAGTCTATATCGAAACGACCATCTTGAAATAATACGCCACCCGTTTTTGTTCTTCCTCCTAAGACTGGCATCAGTGTAGTTTCTCCTCGCCTTACCTTCATGTTGTATCTATCTTTTGCTTGCATCTCACTGCTTGCAAAATGCATTCCAAGTTCACTAACTCTACTCTTATCAAGTGTAGGAACAGCTGAACCGTCAGTGGTAAAGTGATATGTTTTTTTAATAGAACCTGCTATTCTTAAATCAGATTCAGTAGGTAGTGTGATTCTGTTTAATCGATTAGTAAATATTTCTTCGCCTTGAGTTCTAGAATTTAAAGAAGATAAAAGGTTCATTACTTGCCTTTGTGCCCTAGTTGCAGTTCCTAATTCCATAGCACTAAACGTTTCAAATTTGTCTGCAAAAGATGAGTCTGAAAGTTGTAAAGAAGCTATTGCTGCATTTAATTCTTGAGGTGTTATCTTCTTTAGCTCTGCTAAATAATAATTAGCTTCATTTATATTCGGTAGACCTTCTTTAGTTGTGAGAGATTTCATTAAACCGTTGACTAATGTAGTTATTTTTCTTAAACTTGGATCAATCATTAGTCCTGTTTTTGGTTGTTGATACAACACAAACGAAGCATACAATCCTTTGTTATCTGTAATACTTCCTGTATTGAATCCTGAATTTAATACTTTAGTTTTTATAAGTCCTCGTTGTACAAATGCTTGAGCTTCATCTATAGATATGCCTGCAGCTTTAGCTATGTTACTTATCTCTGTAGTTTGCATAACAGCTTTGGACATAATAGCTCTTCGTGCTATTACTGTTGCATAGTCTAATTTATTAAATACTTGATCAGCTTGATTTAATCCATTGCCTCTAAGTACATTTGCAAGAGTTGTAATATACAATCGTATTCTTTCAAAGACTCTACCTATAATTCCTTTTGGACTATCTAATGCACCGTTAGGAGTTGTTGCCATATACTCTGCAAAGTAATCAGAGATCGCTTCTTCTTCCATTTGACTTTGATCTAAACCAAATGGGCCGTATCTGTTTTTAATATTATATCTATCAATTAAAGTTTTTTTAGCAGCGTTACGTAATACTTGTTGTTCCTTTGGTGTTAATAAATTATTAAATATATAGTGCATTGACTCGTGATGCATAGTGTAACGTTGAGAATCTGCAAGAGCTATATTATCTACAGGAGTAGTTGCATTCATAGCAACCTCTATTAAACCTAAACCACCAAAGAATCTACCATTTAAAGGTGCCCCTTTCTCAGTCATTATAGAATCTACTAATCTTACACTAAGATTATCTAGTCCCATTTGATTAAGTTCTTTTTGAAATTGATCACCAATAACAGCCATGGACCTTATAGCTTCTTCAGAAAGTTGTGGGCGATCTAGTGAGTTGGGGTAATTAGATATACTCCAAAAAGTTTGTGTATTCTTTTCATATACATTCTCATCATATCCATAGAGTTCTTTTCTTAATTTTTTAACTTGAGTTTTTACTTTGTTTAATGTTTGAGCGCCAGGAACTCTTGCTCTGTCATCTTTAAAATTCAATAAAGGTTCTATGTCAAAACTTTCTAATAAGGAATTTAATTCTTTTCTCTTTGCTAAAGAAACTTCTATTATATCTTGATACTCTTGTATGCTATCAGTAATATCTAGATAAGCTAGTCTTTCTTCAACAGTTAAAGCTGCAAAGTCTGCCGCTGAAAGACCTTCTGCTCCTCCCTTTCTTTGACTTTCTAAAAATTTTATCTCACTCTTAGCTGTATCTACCATTACATCTGAGTAAACAAATACAGTACCTGTTCCAAATCTAACTAATGGGTAGTACTCAGGTTTAGCTCTAGCTAATGCCCCTTCTAATGCGTTTATTTCTATTTGATTTTTACTTTTTTTAGCTAACTTTAAAGCTGCTCTAAGCATTCCTTTAGGATTGTATTTAATACCTCGCACATCTAATCTATTTAATATATCTACTATAGCATCTATTCTACCTAGTGCACTTGATGACTCTAATACCCTTGCATTCTTTTGAGTTATTAGATTATCTATTTGTAAATCTAACTCACGAATATTTTCTTTATATGTAGGATCTTTCTTATCTAAGTTTCTTTTTTGTAATCTTGCCGACTGTATTTCTTCGTCAACTTTTGCTGTCTCAAAGTCTGCTAGTTTTTGTTGTTGTGTTAGATTCTGAAACTCTTCTTCACTTCGCTGTTGTAAAGGGGGCACCCTACGGCTTTCTATCAAAGTTCTAGTGCTTACTGTCATAGGTTCGTATGCAACGCCTTGATCAATAATTTCTTTTATTCTTTGTCTACCCCTGTTAGTTCTTGGATTGTCTTTGACTCTTGTAAAATCTCTTTTATGTGTATCAATTAATGCTCTTCCTTGTGGGCCATTGTCATAACCTAGTTTAGCTAATTGTTCTAGATCTTTTTTTGAAATGTTATTCATATTTAATGGAGTATCGTTTATAGAATTATCCAATGTTCTTTTAACCCAGTTGTTCCATTCTCTTTCTAGTAATACGTCTAACTCGCCATCAACTCTAGTTGATGGATCAAATGGTTTCATCCAACCAGGTAAAGATGCCATAGTATCACCCGCTGCAATGCCTTCATCGTAATTAGTAAATTCTGAATTAGCTATATCTAATCTTTCTCTCTTCCATTCTTCTTTATTTTTAACTCTTTCTTCTTCTATTAAAGCGTTATCTATAATTTGTTTAGATGTAAGTCCTCTTCTTCTCAGTTCAGCAATAGATCTATTAACTTTAGCATCACTAGGTATTGGTTCGTCTTTTTCGAATTTTTCTGTTGTCTCTTGTTTGTCTATTTGATTCTGCTCTAATTTAATTACTTTACTTGCTTCTTTCTCATTCAGTAATTGTATAGTATTGGTTGTGTTATTCTTTAACACAATATTTTTAGCACCATCTGTGTTTGTTGTTGATCCTAATATTGTAAACTGCGGTGGATTATTTTCTGTTTCGTATTCAGGATTCTCTGCTTGGTATGCTCCTTCAATTGTAATAACATCACCAACAGTTGCTCCAGTTTTTTTAATTGTTTCATTATCGGTTGGGTCTATTTCCCCTATACCAAATGCTCCTTCAACTTTAGATCTGCTTTGTCTTGTATAATTTATTGCGCCAGGTATTGCCCCTATACCAAAACCTGCAACACCACCAGCTGCAGCAGCTTCTCCTACTTGTTTCCAAAAATCTGGAGTGCTATATAAATCTTTTAAACTTGCACCTGCCCCTATCTCAGCAGCAGATGATGTAATAATTTCTTGTAATCCCTCTGCCGTTGCTTCTCCTGCAAAACCTTTTGATACTCCTTTGGCAACTTCTTTTATTATCGATGGGTCTGTTACTGATTTATTAAATTTTCTTTTAATTATATTATCGAGTACTTCTTTTGTTGTGCCTGTCAAACCTCCACGTTTAGCGAAAGAAGATACTATTTGAGATGATACACCAAATGCTGCTTCAGATGCAGCATAAGGAATACCAGCAGCTAGTGATATAGCAGCATTTGAATCTCCTGATCTTTCTAATTGAGCATTAGTAGCTTCACCAACACCCATTCCATAAGCACCTAATAAGAAAGACAATCCTCCAAGTCCTATAGCTGTGCCTGTTAAAGGCATCGTAAATAATGTAGCTCCTCCTCCTGCAACACCTCCAACCACAGCTGCCCCCATCAATGGCAGCATAGTAGCTACGCCAGCTCCCATATTAAATGATGCCCAGTCTAAGAATGATCCAAGTTTGTTTTCATCTTGCAACATGTCTTCAATTGTTGTAATTCGTAAGTCTGGTTTACCCTCTTCACCTTCTTTAAATTGATGAACACCTGCATCTAAATTATATTGTCCAACCATTTCAGCAAATTTCTTTTCGTATTCTTCGTTGTTAAATAGATCAGCCATGGTATATAAAAAACCAGAACCAATAGACTTTATACTATCATAGCCCGATTTAAGACCTGCTGTAAAATTCCAATCATCTAAATTTTGTGGGTCATCATATCTTACTGGGTCTAAACCGTACTTGTACAAGTAACCTTTGTTAAACATCTCTTGTTCAATTTCAGGAGACTTCATGTATTGTTGTAATTGTTCTTTAGTTAAATTTTCAGGTACTTCAAACCTTGGAGCGTTTGGATCCTCAAACGTTATATACTTCATTTTAGGTTTTTCAGGAAGTGGTTCGCTTACAGGTTCTGTAGGAAATAATTGTGCGTAAGCATCTGCAAAAGCAGTTGCGTCAAATTGTAAATTAAATGGGGAAGCTAGTTGATTGTTTGGAATAACTGTTCCAGATTGTTCTGGCACTATAATCTCAGGACCATCTTCTCCAACAAGGTACGGTTGACCAGCATTGACTGGGCCGCCTGGTTCACGTGATTCAATACCCATAGATAATAAAGCATCTTTTACCGCTTCCATGCGTGGACGTATGCCTGGAATACCTAACGCTTCTGCATTTTCATATTGTTTGTTTTTTAGAAATTCTTCAGCGGCTTTACTATATTCTCCTGCGTTAATAAGATCTACTGTATTTGGACTTTGTCTTATTGATCCTCTGTAATATTCACTAAAGATAGCATTTTGTACATCTGTTGGAAACTTTTTAAAGTTTGGGATTAAACTATCAATCTCTTTAACACGAACTTTTACGTCCTTGTCTAATAAATCTTCAGCTCTTTTTTTGGTAATTTTTGTTTGTTTAGGTTCTAAAACATCTGGACCATAATGTCCGTAGCCTATAGTGTAATGTTTTTCTCCTGGTATTTGATAAGGTATTAAACTTAGACCTTCATCTGCTCTTATAATATCTTTAAAAGCATCTATATTATAGACACTTTGTTTTTTGTCTGCCATTTGTTTCCTTACTTATTGTATTCAGAGAGCGAACTCTCTTAGGTTTAGTTTACTATACCGTCTTTGTATGATATAGATGAATCATCTCCGCCAGGTGTCAAAGCCAAGTTTTGACTTACGTCATTAACAATAGATATTTTTAAAGCTCTCATTGTTGCTTGTTGATCTGGTGGTAGTTGAAATAAAAATTCTTCTGTCAACTCTCCAAGCAATCCGACTTTAGTTTCTGTGTCAAATTGTTTTGATAGTTCATTTCCTAATGCTTCTTGATAACCTGCGTCTCCTGGCATTAGTCCAGTGCCTTGTACTACAACCATAGCACTTCTAATATCGTTGTTTAATAAATCTTTTGCTTGTGCTGAGTTTGGATCTATTAGAGTAGCATCTCTTAAATTTTTTGCAATTTGTGATACACCTAATTGATCATCTCTTAAAATACCAGCTTCTCTTTCTTGAATCTTAGAAGCAATGTCCATTAGCTCTGCGTTAGCCATTAAAGATTCTAAGTCAGCTGCAGTTTTTGCTGTTGCTCTGCCATATTCTTTATCTTCTAGTGCAGTTATAGCATCAGCGCCTTCTCCTAAACCTTTAGCTACATCAGTAACAAAACTTCTAGCTTCGCCAGGATCTTTAGGTTGCAATAGACTATCCCCTATTGCTCTCATAATTGCAAATGATTTATCAGCGTTAGAAATTGTTTCTCCTTCTCTGACATCTTTGTCAAACATTTTCTCTAAAAAACTTTTAGAAGCATATGCTTCAGCTTCTGCTTTATCTTTTAAATATTTATCCATTTTCTTTTTGGATACATCTTTTAATTCTTTAGAACCTTTTTTCATTTCATTATCAAAAATAGCTTGTTGTAATTTCATATTACCTCTAGTTATTCTTGCAGGGTTAAAAGATTCTTCTGCAGCAACTTGAAATGGATCAGCAGGTTTATAGTTTGGATCTTTAAATTTTTCCATAATATTTTCTTGTCCAATAAATTTATCCATATTAGGATTGATACTAAATTTTGTTTTAGGTTTTTCATATTTATTTATCCCAGCTTGCCTACGATCAGTTGGTGGAGCAGGAGAATCTTTCCTTTTTTTCTCTTTCTCCTTAGCTTCCTCCATTCTTTCTTCATAGTTTAAAAAACCTGGAGTAGCGTCAGTTGGCATTCCTAAGAAGTATGCTTCGTTTGGGTCACCCCTATTGAACAATCTATTACCTGATAAACCAAGATTATACCCAGTAAATATTTCTGATAATTTATTCATAGGGACAGCAGCTGTATCGTAAATAGCTGTTCCTAGATTATAAGGATTGTAAATACTGTCATCTTCAAGAAAGCCACCGTACTCTAAAAATTTACCAAAGTCAGTATCTTTTAAATAATCAAATTTATCTTTTTCTGCCATAGTTTATCCGAATGGTGTCCAGCCTAGACCACCAGCTACACTAGCTGCATTAAGTCCAAAGCCTAATAGTTGAGAGAATCCACCAGGCGATTGTTGCCCTGGTGCAGTTGCTTGAGTGTATGTAGTTACAGGGTAAGGTGCCCCTTGTAAGATACCACTCATAAATGTTAATTGTTCTTTAGGATAGTATTGCTCTTTTAAGAAATCACTGTAAGCAGTATCCAATGCCGCTTGATCTATTCCTCTTTCTAGTGCCCCTACTCCTAGTTGAGAAGCTACATCTGCAGCTCCTAAAGTTTGTTGAGTTGCTGCTCCAGTAACTTCTGCTAGTCCAATGTTACGCATTGAATCAGCAGCTCCTGTAGAAGCTTTACCTAAATCGCCATAAGTTTTAGCTAAGTTAGCCATACCTTGTCCTGATTGTACTTGACGTTTTCTATCATCTTGTGCAGCTTTTAAAGCCGACTCATAAGCACTGCCATAGCCTTTAGAATACAAATCACTTATGCCTTCACTTAAATTTCTATTTGTTACTCCTTGAAGTACAGCTTGTCTGCTTCCTCCAAATGATCCAGTTTGTGCAGCTGTTGCAGCATTTGCCACTTGTTGTCTTTGAGTTTCTTCTCTTAATCTTCTAGCTGCAGGATCTAAAGCCTGTCTTACATAAGGATTTATGTAGTCTCGAATATCTGCTCCTGTTATTTTGCCAGCTCCTTGTGCAAACATATTTTGAGCAAGCGCTCCTTGCCCAGCTGCTTGTCTTAAATACGATTGAGTGCTATCAGTAGCTCCTGTTAGTAAAGCATCTGCCCCTTGTAAAGTTCCAATACCTTGACCAGCAGTAGTATATCCTGCCCCCGCATAACCTCTTTGCTGTGCAATAGCATCTTGTTCTTCTTTCGATAAACCTACAAGTCTTGGTCCTGAATAAGGAACAAAATCTTCTGAAGCAACATCTGCCGCTGCTCCAATTAATTGTGCAGCAGGTTCAGCTACATATGATGGTATATCAGTTGTAGTAATTCCTGATGATTGAACAGGAGGAGCGGATGATCCGCCACCAAATAAAAAATCAAATAAAGCCATTAAGTTGTTGTCCCTCCGCCTGTTGAACCAGAGTAATCAAAATCTGTACCTTGACCAAAGTCAGGCTTTCCATAATATTCTCTTCGTCTTGCTTGATATTCGCTGAATGGTTCTAGTAAACTAAATCCACCAAGCATTGCGTAATCTCTTATTTCATCTAGTGTAAGATTATCACCTTCAGGTATTTTCATGCCGCCTTTTCTTGTCATAAATCTTCTTCTACCTGGCACTAAATCACCTGCAGTTATTCTATCACTAGTATAATCAGAAGGTAAGTAATATTCAGAAGCGTCTAAATATTCTGTATCATCTGCAACGCCATCTCCATCTTCATCTATTACCACTTCTTCATTAACTGTAGCTATAGTACGATCCCTGCCTCTATTACCTTGGTCAGCATAATCTCTATTAAAAGTAAAACCTCCTTTACCAAAAATATCGTTTAAAAATCCGCCTGGTTTATTCATGTTAAAAGAACCCACAACTTCACCATCTAGTGTGGCATCAAATTTCATATCACCAAGTAAACCTTTGTATCTGTTATATTCAAAATTTTTAATATCTGATGGTTTGTACCCTTTTTCTAGCATTCTGTTATATGTGTCATAGCCTAAATCTAAATCCATTGAAGTATTAAAAGGATTGTCATAACCTTTTGTAGTTGGATTGTAACCTGCTGCGTTTTGCATCATCTCTCTAACAGCTAAACTTCTAGTTGTTTCATTTCCGATATCGCCCATTTTATTACCAAAAGCATCTGCTGTGCTTACGCCTGCGTCCTTAGCTTGATCTATTGCATTTTGCACATCTTCAGGAGAAAATGCATTAGGCCTTCTTAATCGTTCTTTAATTTCTGAGTCACTTAAATCATTATATGAACTAGTTGGGCCGTCACCTCCGCTAGTATCATTAGATGTCGTATCAGAAGAAGTTCCTCCATAGTCAGAGTGCAGACCACCAGGTCCTCCTCCGTATGGATCGTTGTTGCCACCTTGGTTATTATTGTTACCAGGATTATTTATACCACCACCGCCTTGACCATACTGTCCTTCAGGTGGAAATGCAGGTATTCCTGCTGAAGTCATTTCACCAGTACCGCCTAATAATTTTAAAACTCCTGCTTCTTCAGGTGTAATAAAAGCAAGCATATGACCAGGAGGAGCTGATGCTGCCTCAACTGTACTAGCCATATTAGTTAGCTGATTGTCTACGTTTTGTTTTGCGATACCCATAAAGTCCATGTTCTGATTCGTTGTTTCAGGAATCATGTGGATACCTTTAATACCTTTTTGTGCCCCTTTTCTAGCTTGTTTATATGCTAAAGCTCCGATACCAGGCATACTTGTGCCAATCTCAGAAGCGCGCATCACAATATCATTGGGTTGTATTGGACCTGTAACGTCCATTCCTGCCATTGGATTATTTGCCATTGTTATATTATACCTTATATGTCCCCTATTTGCAAGGGGGCACCCTTATTCATTTTGAGCTACTGCCATGTAACTGACTACAATATCTAGCTGATCTGTAGTACTAGAAGTTACCTTAAGTATATCAGTTTGTTCTAATACTATTGGATTATCTAATATTTCTATACTTTGATTACCCACTAATACCTTCAATCTTTCTATAGTATAGGTAGCACTAGCAGAACTATCTGTTACCTCAAAGGTAATTGAAGGAGTAAATACTCCCATAGTAGATACTCGTATAGACTTGATTATTAATTGTTGTTTAGCGGGTGCTGTCAATAGACTAGTCTGCGATGTGCTAGTTAATGATTTACCTACTATTTCATATTTTACTGCCATTATCCTAAAAACCAATTCATAGATTTTTGCTCTGAATCATCTGCTAAACGTCTTGGTATTGGACTTAAAGAATTATCTCTAAGTGTCAAAGCTTGTATTAAAGCGTCGTACGTTCTTGCCAGAACAGTTTTATTTATTCTTTCTTCTTGTGATAATTCTGGGTATATTCCTTTACTATATAAACTCATTATCTTGTACCATCTGGTTGTCCGCGAACACGCCACGTACCCAATCGCCATTGAGTATCTATTGCATCGCTAAATATTTTAACTTGAAAAGCCCTACCTCTACTTCTAAAATCTAATTTACCTTGTGTGGAAGATATTGAGAATGGTCCTTTAGTTGTAACATTAGAATCATTAGGATATCTTTTAGTATTTATTTCAGTCTTAATAGTATTACCTGCTGCAAAAGTTGTGTCAGGTATTATTCTATCCATAAAGAAAACTTGATCACCATTCTCATCTCCATTAAAATATCCTGTTTGTATGAAAGATGTCATTGCAGATCCATTGTTATTGAATCCTGATTCTTGATCGAAGATGTCTCCATTTATATCTGCAGCTATTGGAGTATCAAATACATTACTATCTTCCCAAGCGGTTCTAACTAATGCTTGACCTATTGACCAAGTATTATCTACATAATTGTATATAACGTATCTATTAATATCTGATGCATTAGTTGTCACACCTGTTGTTATGTCTGTAACATCAGCACCATAGAACCACCATATTTCGTTATACTTTGCAACTTGCCCAGAAAAAACTTTTTGAGATTGTAACATACTTATAGTTTCTTTTATAGTAGAGTCTGGTCTTAGTCCTCCATATATTAAATTGTGGACAGGACACGGCAGTACTTTAATAGTACCATCATAAATATAAAAGTTGTTTTCTCCAATCCAATAAGCTACACCTTCCACTGTTGATACTGAATTAACAGATAAAGCTCCTGATCTTGTTCCTAATTGTTGAAATGAAAAAGTAAATGGAGGCCCAATAAACTGCATGCCATAAAGATCTTCGTCTGTCCATATTAACATTTGCCCTTTAGATTTTTTAACTGCTGCTATTGTTGAGCCTGTTCCTAATCTTTGATCACCTGCTGAATTTAATTCATCAGCATTCCATATGTTTAAAGTTTCTTGAGATGCAAACCTTACTGTTAATGGATCATAATCAGAGCTGCCCTCAGGCTCACACCCAAATGCAATTAGATGTCTATCAGGTGTAGACACTAGTACTCTTCCAACTTTAGCTGGAATCCCAGTAGTTGGTAAACCAAGACTTGTAACATATTGAGAAAGTGTTAATCCTCTTCCTGTTAAAGTTGTAACATCCCAATAATATATTTCTTCTGTACCATCCCCAGTTGAAGCTACAATATCTTCACCCCATAAATCAAAAGACCATACTCTTGTATCTTTTGCTATTGCTGTACTTCTTGCTGTACCCCATGTGCTAGATCCATAAGTACTTGCACCAAATCCAAAACCTAATGTACTATCGTCAGGTCCATTGTTTGTTAGTGCTCGTATAGAAACTGTGCCTCCACCTGATGTCGATCCAGAACTAGCAGTACCTGATATTGATGCCCCCGTTCCAGATACAGGTGTTATTGTAAATGAGTTTGTATTAATTACAGTAGCAAAATATTCTCCAGTAGTTATAGTTACTCCATCAACTGTGCCTGAACCAATGCTTGCTATTATAACTCTAGATGCAGGAGTTGTGGCTATAATACCATGAGATGCCCATGTCATAGTTACAGTGTTTGTACCAGCACCTCCTGTAGTAAATGGATTTGTTAAACTGTTTGCAGCAGTCCTGTATGGAGTTACATCGTACATTGCTTGTCCGCTCTCTAGATACACATGTGTGTTAGTGCCATAAATAGCCCAACGCTGTCCTAAATTAGTTATGCCAGATAATACAGAACGAATAGTTCCGTTTATTGTTGCACCAATAGACGCATCTCTTTCTTCCCATCCACCAATTTTTTCAGGAAAAGTATTTCTAAATCTAATTAAATCGCCATCAGTATATCTCATCTGTGCTTGATAGTCTGAAACTTCAGTTACTATGCCAGGAGATGGTGGCGATAATTTTAATAGTGTTCCCATTATGCAGCTTTATTTTTTAAATAATTATGTAGTCTCGTATAATCTTCTAGAAAAACATTCCAAAGTTTTGGAGGTTCTTTTAAATTAAGTAACTCTTTTACTTGTGATGTTTTTTTATTTAAGTGTTGCTTCCAATCTACTGTCATAAACCACTCCGATTGTTTGCCTCGTTTATACCCTTCATAACAAACCCTTAAATATCTAAATGGATTTAAAAACCCATGCTTCATACTTACAAACCATCCAGCCAATATAAATATTTTAAAACTTGGTCTTTTTTCTTGAGCTATTGTAAATGATATAACAGCAGCTTCAGCTAACGGTGTAGTATTATATCCATTTATAAAATGAATGATATCATGTTGTATCCAAAATAAATCTATAAATCTTTTTCTTTTAACATCTTTGTGTTTTATTCTTGATGCATATTCTTTTAGTAAATCTACACTTTGCTCTGACCAAAACTCTTTAAGATCGGAACCAAAAGTATCTTTTTTAAAATTGTTTGCTTTTATATAATCTAATAAATGTTGATCGTCTTCATACAAACGTTTTGCAACAGGATGACTATTAAACTTTTTCATATTTTGTTTGTCCGATTTGCGATCTAATTCTTTTACTATATTAAATAGTAGATCTAGACTGGGAATTGTATTAACACTGATATCTCTTAAGTAATAAACCAGAGCTTTTATGTATTTCATTTGTAATACTTTAGTATCTTTTGTGGCTCAGAACTTATGTTTTTATAAACAGCACTATCCGATACTAATTTTAAACCATCAACTTTTTCAACTTCTTTAGTGTTATTTACTAATGCATAATTTGTATTTATTACGTAGCATTCATTGCCTGATTTTTCTACAGTAGTTTCTTCTCCAGGTAATAAATCTCTTTGTATTATATCCCATGCAGTTACGTCTGCAATTCTCATCATACAAAGCATTTCAACGTCATCTGATTTCCACTCTAAGCCACCTTCAGTAGTATCTAAATCCCATATCATTGGTTGTTCTTCCCAATCTGTAAAGGTAGGTGCATACTCTATATCAATATGACACGTTCTTGCTGCCATATCATAATTAAAATTAAACATTGAAGAGCAAGTTAAGTTTTCATGATATGCTTTAAATATGTTTATATCGTTTTCAGTAATTCCATCTTCTTCCGACCATTTCCACATTGCTTTTAGTTTTCCTTTGCAAAGAGTATAGTTCATATTATTCATACATATTTTATTTGAATCAGGATGAGTTATTTTTTTTAATTCTATGTGTGCTCTATCTTCTTTTGTAGTACGATATAAAAGTGCCCCTGTTTTATTTAGATCTGGATCTAAATCATGATATCCAAAAGATATTTGTAGGTTTTTATCTAACTTTTTTACTAGGCCAATTTTTGCATTAAAAATTAAACTCATATTTCTTCGCTTTTCTGTGAAGTTATTTTACTTTCAGGTATAGGATCTACTTCAGGTGAACCTGAATCAGGATTTGCTGATGGTTCTCCATCTAACCATGCTTCTTTAGGGTCCATATACAAAGTAGGAAATAACTCTTGATGAGTATATTCAAATTCTTTTCCTTCTAGTTTTTCTAATATTTCATCTTCTTCATCTGATATAATATATTGCTCTCTGTCTTCTATATCTTTACAAATAGTAGGACCTTGCTTAGCTATTTCTAAAATTATATCTTCAGGTGTTTTATCTTTATATATAGTTAAGTCATAACTATATGACTGATAATCTTTAGCATCTTTTTTAGTATCTTGACTTGAAAAAGAACACAATAAAGTTCTACTTTCTGGAGAATAATCTGCCACATATACTTTATATTTTTTGTCTTTCATTATGTTGACCTGCCTCCTACAGTTCCTTGTGGTGACCATGTTGCATATGGGTTTCCACTAATATAATATCCTCTAGTTCCACCAGCGCCTGCAGGTCTAGGATTTGAACTTTGGTAATTTGTAACTGCTCCAAATGGTAAACTAGATGGTGAAGGAAATGGGGTCATACCACCAGTAGCTCCATTTGCACCTAAACCGCCACCAGCTCCTCCAGTGTCGGTTGTATTTGTTACACTTGTAAGCATTGTACCTCTTGAAATTCCCCCTGCTCCACCTGCATTTGCAGTACCTGCAGAGCCTGGGTCACCTGGCCCCAGGTTACTAACAAATGGTGATCCAGCAGTAGGTCCGAAAGCTCCGCCTGATCCAGCGTTGACTCCAGCTCCACCGCCTCCGCCACCTCCCTGGTAATGGTGTGCTGAAGCTAATTTACCAAATTCTGAGCGTAAATTTCTAGTACCGCACCCACCTCCACCTCCGCCACCACCATAGATAGATCCATAGTTGCCAACAGTTACAGGGTAGGTTAAAGTTAAAGCAGCTCCATTGACTGTACCTCCAGCAGTTGCATTGTTGCCATTGCTACTAGTGTCAGAGTGTGCACCTGTTCCGCCGTTTCCTCCTGCACCTTTTATGGTGCCATAATTATTTATTGTTACAGCATCTCCACTACTCCATGGTGACCCCATAGTTAGGGAAGTCCCTGATGTACTATTACTTCCTACAGTAACGCCAGGATTAACAGTTAATGTAAACTGAGTATTTCCTGCACTATAAGTACCAGGCCTACTGCTTGCTATGTTATAATTATTTGTGCTTGAAGAAATAGTTTGACTTACTGTTACAACATTACT
>CENP01045646.1_pt1 | contig 19047 bp, 20 predicted proteins | sample 361281 | NCBI WGS metagenome assembly CENP01 (sample SAMEA2591122, study PRJEB7988) | marine metagenome | biome: marine biome (ENVO:00000447); feature: deep chlorophyll maximum layer (ENVO:xxxxxxxx); material: saline water (ENVO:00002010), including plankton (ENVO:xxxxxxxx) | depth 70 m | reverse complement strand
TCTTTTTCCTATATTTTTAACCGGATACATCCAAGTGGCATTATAAGAGCTTTGGTTGTTATCAGATTGATCAATAATTAAATGAGCTGGATTAAATTCATGAGATAAAAGGTTAAAAGAAGCTATAAAAAAGAAAAAAAATAATAATTTTTTCATTAAAATTTAAGATCTGGATTTATATAAATTGTATATTCTGATCTAATATTATCTAAAAATCCTTTTACTGCTTGACCTCTTTTCATCTGTAAAAAATCAACTTCTACCTGTCTTAAAACCTCTTTTAGCTCAGGAATATATCCTGAATTGATAGAATTTATGAAAACAATGTGATGTCCGTATATAGATTCAAATGGGCCATTCCATTCATTGGGGTATGATTCCATTAATTCTTTACTGAAATTTTTACCAAAATTGATTTTTATATTTCTCAATGGTTCATTTGCAAAAGTTTTTCCAAGATAAAATGGATCAGATTTAACTTTATTATCCTCTTGAAGAGCTTTTAAGGCTTGTTGAGATCTTTCAAGAGAGTTGTTATTTTTTGAAAAATAATAATGTGTGAATGTAAAAGAATGTTCAATATAGTACTTTTCTTTATTATTGTTATAGAACTCATTCAGCTCTTCAGTTGTTGGAATCTCAGGAATAGATTCTTCTTTTAAAAATGAAATCTTTTGAGCAAGTCTCCTTTTAATAATTGTATCTTCTTGATCTAATCCCAAAACAAGAGCTTCTCTATAAAGAATTTCTTCATCAATTAAATTATTAATTATTCTTGCCAACTCATCGTCTGTTGGATCTCTACCAACTTGAGATTTCCATGCGCTAATCAAACTAAGGATTTCTTGATCAGAGACAAATATATTTTTATCTTCATCAGCACTCATTGCTGTATCAACTAGATACAAACAAATCCCAATAACAAAAAATATTAAAACTTTATATTTCAACTTATAGTCTATTATTAAATTAATTACTTAAATTAATTACGTCGGCAGTTCCTCCAAGAGGAACAACATCAACATCAGTTGCTGCAGGAATGTACCATATAGGTGATGACCAAGCTCTTTCTTGAATAGTATCATGTAAATCTTCTCTTGGTTTAAAGCCTCTGGTTATAGCATCCCATGTACTCCATCTACAGGTAGGATTTTCTAGAACTCTTGCATAATAAAAAGACTTAGTTTCATTATCAAATTCTGGATCAATCCAGTTAGTTTTTAATTCTGCTGAACCAACATTTTGAGTTATAGAGCAATCATAGATATTAACTTTAGCTCCATTATCAGGACACCTATTTGTTACAGGATCAACTTTAAGGCCATCAGAGCAGACAACATCAAAAACTTTTTCATGAGTTCTTCCAGATGCATCAATCCAACCCTTAATAATTTGAACTCTTTGAAGAGGTGCGCCATTTTTATCTCTTTGTGCCCAAACTATAAACTCAGGTGTTTTATCACCGTCACCTACTAGATCAGAACCCATAGTTACTCCATTTTGATAAGCTAGACTAACAAGAAATTCAGAGTTTAGATCTATACTGGATAAGTCATAACCACCAAAGAAACGGACTGCAATACGAGTTCCTGTTGTTGCAAAGGTTTCTTTTCTTTTAAAAGCTTTAAATATTGAATCACGAGTATTTTCTTCCGCCCAAACAGCAGCTAAACCTGATGCGCCCCATTGAGTAAAACCTGTATTTGCATACTCACCCTGATCTAGTGTGACAGTACTTCTTGGTTGATTAAATGCTCTCATATAATCATCCATTCTTTGAATATTTTCTGGTGCAAGAGGTGCGGACCCTCTGTTTTCAGGGTCGCCATCTAAAATACCAACTTTAGACCAATAATTTGATTCATCGAAAGCGCCGGCACCAGTATGAGTATCAGAAGAACCAATAAGACCAAATTTATATGGATTACCTTGATTAGTGAATTCTAAAGTTAACCCATTTAAATAAGCTTCTCTGACATAACTACCAGAAGGTCTACTAAAAGTTGGTGGCCTACTTCCTACTCTAACATCCATTATTTCAAAATCAGCCCATTCATCATCTGGTGAAAGTAAAGGATGTGTTTCTGAAGTTCCTTTTACTTGAGTAACCTCAACTATAGGCTCATTACGCATTCTTTTTTCAGCATACTTTTTATTAATAGGATTAGAATAAAATGTCTCCATCTCAAACATCTGACCATTTGACCCATTCGAATTATGTGGTATTGAAACAGTATCGACGCCCTTATCTCTTAATTTATCTTGCCATGTCCATAAATCCTCTGGATTTATTGAATCTATTCTTGTCCAAGGCCTAATAGGAGCTTTTGATGAATTAAAAATAACATTTCTATGTAAGTTACCGCCCTCAATATTTGTAGAGGTTGTAAATTCATATCCAATAAATGTTGTGAAATGGCCAGGATCATTATGCGCATTTGCTGCTTTAGCTACATCTTCCCATGCTGATTTATGAATTTCATAGTCAAAAGATCTCAAGGCAGCTTGAGTATTTTTTGTAAGCCAAGCTTTTAATACTTTAGGACTATAATCTGGATAAGCTTCTGTAATAGTTCCTCCAAGAATAGAACTAAATAATGCCGATCTTGGACCTGCAGATTCGGGAGTTATATTTTCAATTTTATTTAAGTCATGAAAAGGTTTTGCAAAATCTTTTTTAGAGATATCAGTTGAAGTATCTGCCCAAGCATTTAACATGCCCATGAAAAAACCATGATCAGTAACTGAATAGAAATCTAGTGGCTCTTGTAATTTCATTTCATATCCCATTGGGTGCATAATGCTCTCTCCTTTGGCATATATATATGCATCATTTGGAGTTGCTGTAACACCAAATATATAAGCATCAAAAGAATGTTTAGTATGAACGTGTAGATCACCATAATAGGGGTTTCTATCTAAGTTAGGTTTTGGTTTTGATGATTTTTTATCATCTGATGAAAAATCTATAATTTCAGTCGCACTATCTGATCTCATCAGATCTAGGAGACTAATTATTGGCCTAGTATCTGTTACAGACGACCATAAACCAGCAAATAAAGCTAAATAGATTAAAGGCAATGCTATTAAAAGCTTTATAAAAATTGATTTCATTTTTTATCCCCCAAATATGTAATTTATTAAATCAACTCAAGTTGATATAGTCAATCAGTATTAATACAGATTGATTTTGCATTTATTAATAATGATATTAATTTGATTTTTAAATAAAGAATTATAGAAAACGATTATCGTTATTCGAGTATTAAGCGAATATAATAAAATAAAAAATGCGCGCCTGTAGCTCAGTTGGATAGAGTACTTGGCTTCGAACCAAGGGGTCGGGAGTTCGAATCTTCCCGGGCGCACCAAATATTTAAATAGTTGGTCCTCCATTAGACACCCATTCAGAATATCCGCCGATATTTAAAACATTTTTATAACCTTTATTAACAAGAGTGAAGCCTACAAAAGCAGACCTTACTCCTGCTGCACAATACATTAAAATTTTAGTTTTATCTAAATCATCTATATGACTCTCAATAAGACCAGAAGAAAAATTATTATCAAATAAACTTTTTGGTATATTTATAGCTCCTTTAATTAATCCTGATGCTTGAACTTCTGATTCTTCTCTTACATCAATAATAATACATTTATCTGAAGATATAATTTGCATTGTTTCATCAAAAGTTAACTTAGGAACTTTATCATTTGCTTCTTGTAGTAATTTAGTTAGATCTGTATCGTTCATTTTTTATGCCTTTGTATTTACTGAGTTAACAAATCCACGATTATTGGAATTAGCAAAATAAATACCAATCAAAATAATCAAACATCCAATAATTATGGTTGATGAAATAATTTCGTCTAAAAATACCGCACCCCAAATTATTCCAAATACTGGTAAAAAATATGCAACCGTTGATGTTTTTACAGCCCCAATTTTATCTATCAACCTAACATAACCTAGAAAACCTATGCCAGTAGATATGGCTCCTAGCCAAATAGCTGAACCTATGGCTGAAATAGACGGGATAGTATCTGGAAGATAAAAAATAGTAACTGGAAACATAATCACTGCACTAAATATTATTGACCAACCAATTAAAACCATCTTATTAGCATTTATAGATTGTCTTTGAATGTAAACCGTTGAATATGAGTAAAAAAATGAAGCCAACAAAGCTGACATACTTGAAATTAATGTAGTTTCTGAGTTTTGTGGATTAACTAAAATAAATATTCCTATAAAACCCAATAAAAGACCAAATAGTTGTTTTACGCTTACATTTTCACCTATCCATATATAAGCAATAATCATAGTGTTAAATGCTGTAGTTGCATTCAAAATTGCTAATATATTTGAATCAGCTCCAAAACTTGCGAAAGAGAATAAAGTAAATGGAATAGCATTATTTAAAATTGCTAAAACTAAAACCTGTTTCCATATAGGTTTTAATAAATGAATATATTTTTTCTGTAAAAGAATTGGTAAGAATATAAAAGAAGCAATTATCAACCTTGTATTTACAAGAGCGATTGGACCAAATTCAGGAGTAGCAACCTTAATAAACATAAAGGCGCTTCCCCAAAGAGCACCAAGAACAGTTAATAAAATCCAATATCTAAATTCCATACAAACAAAAAACCCCCAAGTAAACTTGGGGGTTAAGAAATCTAGTTTAATTGCATAAGCAACAAAAACTAGTCGAAAACTTAATACCTACCCCGTGTCAAAAGGCAGATCCTCCGTTTCCTGTTATTAAATAAATACTAATAGGACCACCTCCATGTTCAGGGTAATAATAAAATGTTTACCAGTCCCCTTAAAAAACTAATAAACAAGACACCCAATTAAATTATATACAGTATGAGTCTTAAATAAAGATTTTTAATAATAAAAATTATTTAAAAACTAAATTCCAATTGCGCTCTTGGTAATTTAATATTTAAAGATTGATTATTAGAATATAAGTTATTCCTAATATATTCATCGAAAGCCTTTAAATCATTGTTAAAGTATTGGAAGGCGAGTGTTTTTTTTGCAGCGATTTTGTCATTTGATGATATATACTCTTCAATAATTGAATCTTGCTGTTTTATGTAAGAAATGTTGTTCATAATTTATTATACTGTATATTTATACAGTATACAAATTAATTATCATTAACCTTATAAATTTTTCTTTTTCTAAGCAACTGAAACATTATTATTAAATATGTTAGAAAAACTGCTGCTCCTGCAATATCTCCAATAAAAAAACGAAATACAACCATAACAGTTATTTGCATATCACTGTTAAAGGCTGAAACTATTAAATTAGTGAATATAGAATTAAACAAAGCAGAAATAATGATTACTAGAATAAGAAATTTATAATTTGCAAAGTTTATCTTATTGAGTATTGAATAATTGAATGTGGTTACCCTACTCCATTTAACAATCTCAACAGCCAAAACAACACATAACAATGATCCTATATTAGCGATGGCCCAGTAATCTGGATATTGCTCACCATAAACTAAGGCGGGACCAGTAGTTTCAGCTAAAAATAATGCTGGCAGCGCTCTATATCCAAAGAAACAATAAAATAATACTCTAGGACCATGAGGTAAATATACTATGCTACCTATCCAGCCCTTATCAGGTTCTGCAAAAGTTATAGTTGCCCATAATGCATAAACAAGAATTGCTGCTATGTAGGTGGTAAGAGAAACCTGTGTAAAGTATTTCATTATTTAGATACTATTTTAAAGCTATACCTAAATCTAAAAAAACTTCTCTTCTATCTTCGTCTGACTGAATTAATGAGACTAAGCCTTGATTTTCAAATTCTTTAATTGCTTTATAAACTGTAGATCTAGAAAAACCTGAAACCTGAATTACATCTGTTATATTACATTTTTTATTATTATGTATATTGTTAACTATTGTATAAAAGATTTTTTTTTCAGTCTCGTTGTAACCAACTAGGTCTAAATCTTGATTAATATTCTCTAACATATCGAGAATACTTGCTAATTTTTGAATATATTTAATTGACATAGGTTTAATATTAACACTTATATTAACTTCTTCAAGATAAAATATATGGCGGAGAGACGGGGATTCGAACCCCGGAACCAGTTACCCAGTTACTACCTTTCCAAGGTAGCGCAATCGACCACTCTGCCATCTCTCCGGATGAAGCATTCTACAACAATTTAAAAAAATGCTTATTGATTAAATGCTCTAAAATTTTTAAAGAAAAGTGACTTTTTTGAGGATCTTATAGGATTAATATCAATTCCACCTCTTCTTAAGAATCTACCGCATACCTCAAATTTTTCTTGCGAATATTTACTTTGTAATTTTGAAAATATATCTTCTATACATTGTTCATGGAACTCACCACTTTCTTTAAAGGAATTTAATAACCCTCTAAGCCATTTAGTTTCAATTTTAGTCGATGAAAGAATATAAATTTTTGCAAAATCAGGCTGCGACGTTACAGGACAAATAGACCTAAAACCATCAAAGCAAATAGGATAATTTGGCTTAGTAAATTTTCTTGATGTTATGTTTAAATTTAGGGATTTAGGCTCTATATGAAATTTATTTACAAACCTGATTTCAATATCAGTTTTTGTAATTTTTGTAAGGTCTTTTTTTATCCTTAAAAGAACATCTTTTTCATTTATAAAAGTTTTTTTATAAAATGAATTTAAGTAAAGTTTTAGTGACTTTGATTCAACAATATACTCAGATGAAGCAGGTATTTTTATTTCTAAAACCTTTAAGGTCGGTTGTTTACTTGAGTCTAAGTAGCTAAATTCATATGCATTCCATATATCATGTCCATAACTCAGACCATTGATATTTCTCAATATTGGATCAAGAATTTTATAGCCAGAGAGTGGTTTTTTATTATTTTTTCCGAGATGTTTAGTTTTCACTGTCTTATTCCTGTTCCTTTATTTAGTAGATAAAGACATGATGATGTAAGTATTAAAATAAACACAATAATCATGCCAAGAGAAAATGATATTGATACATCACTTACCCCCAACATACCCTCTCTAAAAGTATTAACAACATATAACATTGGATTTGCCATTGAAATCGATCTCCAAGTCTCAGGAAGGATATTAATTGAATAAAAAACTCCTCCTAAATAGATTAGAGGAGTAAGTATAAAAGTAGGAATAATAGAAATATCATCAAAGCTATCAGCAAATACTGCATTGATAAACCCCATTAATGAAAATAATATTGAAGTTAAAAATAACACTATTACTGTAAGTAAAGGGTTTGCAACTGTGAAATCTGGATAAAATAGCAGACTTACACCAAATACAATTATTCCAATTAACACACCTCTACAAACTCCCCCAAGAACAAATCCTAGGAGAATAGTCCAATTAGGCATCGGTGAGATTAAAAGCTCTTCAATAGATTTTTGAAACTTAACTGAATAAAAAGACGAAACCACATTGTTATAAGAATTAGTAATGACTGATAACATAATTAATCCAGGAATCATGTACTGGATGTAATCAAAACCATCCATAGAGCCTATTCTAGGGCCAATCAACGAGCCAAAAATAACAAAATATAATGACATTGTTACTGCAGGAGGAACAAGTGTTTGAACCCATATCCTTAGAAATCGTCTTACTTCTTTTACGGTCAAAGTCCAAAGAGATACAGCGACACTAAAATTATTTTTCATTAGAATTGACCATCTCAATAAATAACTCCTCAAGTCTATTTGATTCATTTCTCATTGATTTAATTTTTATATTTAATTTTGTTAGTTCAGAAAAAAGTGCATTAATTGATCTATCCTTATTAACTGCTGCAACTAGTGTTAATGGATCTTCTAGTTTTAATGGAAAGCCTTCAATTATTGGAGCTTTCTCTAGAGGTTGATGAAGATCAAAAACAAATCCTTGAACATTAAGTGTCCCTAGAAGATCTTTCATACTTGTGTTTGCAACAATAGAGCCTTGATCAATAATACCAATATTTCTGCATAATTGCTCTGCCTCTTCAAGATAGTGTGTAGTCAAAATAATAGTAGTACCATTTTTATTTATTTCTTTTAGAAAAGACCACATTTCTCTTCTTAGTTCGATATCAACCCCTGCAGTTGGTTCGTCTAAGATTAATAATTTAGGTTCATGAATTATTGCTTTTGCTATCATTAACCTTCTCTTATATCCGCCCGATAAAGTTCTTGCCTGAAAATTTCTTTTATCCCATAAGCTCAATCTTTTAAGAATACTTTTAACTTTTGGCATTGCTATAGATTTTGGAATTCCATAAAAACCAGCCTGAGTAACAACAATATCTAAAACTTTTTCAAACTGTGAAAAATTAATCTCTTGAGAAACAACACCCAATAATGATTTTGCTTTATTTAAATCTTTATCTATATCATTTCCAAAAACCGAAACCGTGCCATCACTTTTTGTTACAAGCGATCCTATAATCCCAATTGTTGACGACTTGCCAGCACCATTGGGACCAAGTAAAGCATAAAAGTCACCTTTTTTTACTTTAAGATCAATACCTTTTAATGCAACGACATTGTTGTCATAAACTTTTTGTAAGTTATTGATCTCAAGTGCGAATTCAGTCATTTTCTATATTATTGTCAACTAGTGCGTAACTCAAAATTAGCCCAATTAATATTCCTAACCACATATATTCTCCACCAAAAGCTATTAAAACTGCAGTAATTAGAGATACTGCCTTTTCTGAGTTTTTAGTAGCAAGTGACATTGCAATATATGAGCATGCAAGTCCTGTTAAAATAAGTGTTACTCCTAAAGCAACTATCATTAACGGCTCCATTACATCAATAAATGGAACTACAAAAAATAAAAAAGGTATTCCCATTAAATAATAAGAATGAATACCATCATATAATGAACCCATAACTTCTCTACCCTGTTTCCATCTTTCAACAACAACAACATGAACACCTGTCCATAAAGCTCCTTGAGTAGGAAAAAATGGATTGATAATAGCACCAAGTGCATTTCTAATTCCGACGCTATTATGTGATCTATTTATATCAATATCTATTATTTCATCTGGTCTTTTTTCTTGACCGTCTTTAATAACTTCTATGCCTGTAACAAAATCACCAAATAGTAATAAATAACCAATTATCACCAAAGGCAAAACTTCTAAATACATCTCAGTTGGTGGGAAGCCAATTGATAACGGTGAAGTTTGAGAATACACATCTCCAACTGCTGGAACAGCCAAACCCCATTCAATACTCCAACTAATTTCACCAGTTATGAAACCTACAATTGCTGCAACTACAAAACCAGGCAAAAGGCCCAAGGTTCCAATAAGAGCAAGAATTTTATTGTTTTTAGCTAGCCTTTTGAAAGGCTCTGAAAAAGTTGTAATAGTACAAATTAACAAAGCTGAAATCATAGATACAGGAGCATTACCAATATAACGCTCAAAATCACTAAAAAATATTTGATAAAAAGCAGCTAAAGCAGCCCCTAGAATAATTCCTGATTTAAGACCATTTGGCACTTTTTCTACAATTAATTTACCAATACCAGTTAAACCTAAAATTAAAACAAGAAGAGTAAACTCGATTGCCATTGCTGACATGTAATGGAATGTCTCAACTCGGTAAACTCCATCAAACATTCCTTTCGCTAGAAAAAAACCTATTACTAATGGCAAAGCAGGAGTTATCCATCCAGCGGCCATTGGTTCTCCAAAAATAATTGGACTTGAAGTAATTAAAACACTTGCGATAAAACATGCGGCAATTGCTTCATTTAATGATAAGCCTAGAGCCATTCCAACAGGAGCTGCGGCAAGAGCAGTTGCGCCCGATATAACCATACCCTGAAGAAATTCAGCGGTTAGTAATTTTGTGTGAATAAAGGGAATCCTTAATCTAAATGGACCCCATTTTATAGCGTTATTATTCATATTATGCCCCCCTTATCATTTTGATAATTCAGCCATTCCTTCCTCAAGACCCTTCAGTGTTAAAGGATACATTCTGTTATCAAATAAATCTCTTAAAATACATACAGATGATGTATAGTCCCAATGATCATCTGGCACAGGATTGAGCCAAGCAATATTATCAAAATGATCGGATAATCTTTTAATCCATACATGACCGGCCTCTTCATTCCAATGCTCAATACTTCCACCAGGATTTGTTATTTCATATGGTGCCATTGTGGCATCTCCTACAACAATAACTTTATAATCTGATGAGTATTTGTTTATCATATCTTGTACCAAGAATCGTTCTTGAGAACGTCTTAAATTATCTTTCCATACCGATTCATAAATACAATTATGAAAATAATAATATTCTAAATGCTTAAACTCGGTTTTAATCGCAGAGAATAACTCTTCACATAACTTTATATATGGATCCATTGAACCACCAACATCAAAGAGCACAATAACTTTTACAGTATTTGATCTTTCTGGGACCATATGAATATCTAAATATCCTGCGTTTTTAGCTGTAGATTTGATAGTACTATCCATATCTAATTCTAGATTATTACCTTGGCGAGCAAATTTTCGAAGTCTTCTAAGAGCCATTTTAATGTCTCTTATACCAATAATTATAGAATCATCTAAATTACTGTATTGCCTTTGCTCCCATACTTTGACTGCACTTTTTTGACCACCTTCTCCTCCAACTCTAATTCCTTCAGGGTTTTGACCGCCATGACCAAATGGAGAAGTACCATTTGTACCTACCCACTTATTTCCACCCTCATGTCTTTCTTTTTGCTCTTCAAGCCTTTTTTTAAACTCTTCAAGAAGTTTATCAAGACCTCCAAGTGATTTAATTTTTTTAAGTTCTTCTGGATCTAATTCTTTTTCAAAGGCTTTTCTCAACCAATCCTCAGGAATTAATGCTTGGAACACATCTTCAAGCTTTTCGATTCCCTTAAAATATATATCGAATGCTTTATCAAATTTATCATAGTGTTTTTCATCTTTTACTAAAATTGCTCTAGATAAATAATAAAAATCATCAATATTTGCATACACCAATTGATTTTCTAAAGCCCCTAACAAATCAAGCAATTCTCTCAATGTACATGGCACTCCAGAGGATCTTACAGTTTGAAAAAGATTAATTAACATTTATTTACTTGCAGATTCTCTTCGTGACATAAAGGCAAGACGTTCCAAAAGCTGAACATCTTGTTCATTTTTAAGTAAAGCGCCATAAAGTGGAGGAATAGCCTTGGAAGAATCTGCATTTTTTAGGATTTCATCTGGCATATCATCAGATAATAAAAGCTTCAACCAATCAATTAGTTCAGATGTAGAAGGTTTTTTCTTAAGGCCAGGTATTTTCCTTAAATCAAAAAATATTTCTAATGCTTCATTTACAAGTTTCTTTTTAATTTTTGGATAATGTACTGAAACAATCTTATTCATTGTTTCTCTGTCAGGAAACTGAATATAATGAAAGAAGCATCGTCTTAAGAAAGCATCTGGAAGTTCTTTTTCATTATTAGAAGTCATCACTATCAAGGGCCTATGTTTAGCCTTTATGGTTTCTCCTGTTTCATAGCAAAAAAATTCCATTCTATCTATTTCTTGTAGTAAATCATTTGGGAATTCAATATCAGCTTTATCAATTTCATCAATTAATAATACAACCTGTTTTTCTGAGGTAAATGCTTCCCATAATTTACCTTTTTTAATATAGTTACTTACATCTTTTACCCTTTCATCACCAAGCTGGGAGTCTCTAAGCCTAGTAACAGCATCATACTCATACAGACCCTGAGATGCTTTTGTAGTAGATTTAATATGCCATTCTATGAGTTCCATGTTTAAAGCTTTTGCAACTTCAACAGCAAGTAGAGTTTTGCCTGTACCTGGTTCGCCTTTAATTAAAAGAGGTCTCTCAAGTGCCTTTGATGCATTGACAGCCATACTTAAATCTTCCGTAGCAATATAATTTTTAGTTCCTTTGAATTGCATAATTTTTCCTTCTACTTAGATAGTTTTTCTTCTGACTTTAGTATTCTAGTTAGTTGTCGACTTGAAGCAACTAAATTCTCATTTAAATCCCAAATATTACAATCTTGCTCAAAATATCCTTTGTTAATATCTTTAGCTACAAAATCAACAAATACAATTTCAGTGGTTGGTATTTGTCTTATATGGGTTGTTAAGCTATAGGTTGGTATCCAACCTAATGGTCCATATTTATTGGATACTACAGGCGGTGCAACATCAACATAAAATGATAAAACAAATTGATCTGGCACCCCTCCGTCCATTTGCATGTAAGCAGAACATCTAGCTTCAGCATCACCTTCATCTATATCTCTTTCCCACCATGCATGATTTGGATGAACAGTACAACTTAATTGATGAATAAATGAAGGGGTAAAACCAGGAGAGATTACATCATAGTTTAAAGTCTTATAATTTTTTATTGGAGTATTTTTATATATATCAGGTGGATTGGTTTCAAGGCCATTAAACCCTTTCATATGTTCAAAATCAGAGCAAATTGCATTAAAAACAGTGCGGATTTTATTATCTTGGCTGAGTTTAACTAAGCCTGATGAGCTGCCTATAGATGTTTTAAAAATTTCAACTTCTAAAACTACATCTTTATCTTCAATCCTATTTAAATATTGTATTGATGAACTTATTGCAACTGAATGTGGCACAGATAATATTAAAGCCTTATGCATTAATGCATTTAAATACCCACCATGAGGAGTTTTACCAACAAAATATCTAGCATCAAGATTTGCCCTATATTTATTTTCAGCTATTGGCTCTAGCAACAAAGCTTTTTGAAATTGATCAAATTGATTCATGATTAAACAATTTTAGTTCATAATCCTTTTTTAAAGAAATTATGTGGACCATATGAATAATTTATTTGATATAGCTTGTAACTTTTCAAGTGATCGTTTTGATAAAGATCTAGATGATGTTATTCAAAGAGCTAAAGAAAAGAAGGTTACAAAATTTTTAGTTGTATCTGCCTCTTTAAAAGATGTAGAAAAAGTTCACCAAATATATCTGAACAATAGAGATTCATGTTTTTTTACTATTGGTGTTCATCCGCATCATGCAAATGAATTTAATTTATCGTCTTCTAAAGAAATGAAATATCTCATAAAAAAGTATAAACCTCATAGTGTTGGAGAAACTGGTTTAGACTTTTTTAGAAATATATCCTCTTATGAAGAACAACTATTCGCTTTTGAAGAACAAATTAAGATTGCTATTGATAATAATCAGCCCTTATTTTTGCATCAAAGGGATGCTCATGCTGATTTTATGAAGGTTATTAAAAAATATAAAGATAGCATCCCAAAAGCTGTTTTGCACTGTTTCACGGGAACACAAAAAGAGTTAGATGATTATTTGAATATTGGATTTTATATTGGCCTTACTGGCTGGATATGTGATGAAAGAAGAAATGTTGATTTAAGAAAATCATTAATTAATATTCCCATTGAAAAACTTATGATTGAAACTGACTGTCCATATTTAATTCCTAGAAACCTTAACGATAAACCAAAAAATAATAGAAATGAGCCCTCTTATCTTCCACATATAGCCAAAGAGATAGCTGATTTAGTTAAAATTGATGTAAATAAATTTGCTGAGGTAACGTATGCAAATAGTATAAATTTTTTTAAATAAAAGCTTTTCTGTCTAAATTAAATTCTTCACAAATATTATCTATATCAGATCCTACCTTCTTTGAGTTATGCTTTATCGATAATTTATCAATTGAAAATCTGGGTGCTGGCGCAGGCTGTTTAAATCCATCAATATCTTCAAATGCCTTTCTTGCAACATTATGATGATTTTCCTGAGCTTCATCCATATTTAAAACTGGAGTTACACATCCATCAGTATCAGAAAAAACATTTTCCCAATGACTTCTTGGCTTAGATTTAATTTTATCTGCTATTAAATCTTTTAATTCTTGCCATATTTCTTTATTCATTTGGTCTTGAAACTTAGCATCATTTAATTCAAGCTTTTCTAATAAAATTGAATAAAACTGTGGTTCGAGGGATCCAACTGCAAGATACTTATTATCAGAACATTCATACGTATTATAAAAATGCGCAGCTCCATCAAGAAAATTAGATTCTCTTTCATCCTGCCAAAAACCCACTTCTTTTAAAGAATAAAAGAAACTCATTAAAGATAAACTCCCATCAATCATAGCTGAATCAACAACCTGCCCTTTTCCAGTTTTTATTGAGCTAATAACAGCAGCTAGTATTCCCATAGCTAACATCATACCTCCACCACCGTAATCACCTATGAGATTTAGCGGTATGGTTGGATTAGAATCTTTTTTTCCAATCGCATGTAATGCGCCTGACAAACCTATGTAGTTTATGTCATGACCAGCCATTTTAGACATTGGACCATCTTGACCCCACCCGGTCATTCTTCCATAAACTAAAGCTTTGTTTTGCTTAAAACACTCATCAGGCCCAAGGCCTAATTTCTCCATAACTCCTGGTCTAAAACCCTCAAAAACAACATCAACTGAAGATATTAATTTAAGCAATTCATTAATTGAATTAGGGTTTTTTAAATCTGCAACAATAGATCTTTTAGATCTGTTATGAATATCAAATTTATTATGTCTATCTTTATCATTAATTCTATTGACTCTTATTACATCAGCACCCATATCTGCTAAAAGCATTCCGCAGTATGGTCCAGGACCAATACCTGAAAACTCTAATACTTTAATATCCTTTAATGGACCCATGGAACTATATTATTGGAAAACTTTAAATTTCACCAATAAATTTGGAAGAAGAGATAATGAAGAAATAAAAGCTATCAACATTGCTAGCGCTGTGAATATTCCGAATAGTTGAGTTGGGAAAAAATTAGAAAGAGATAATATTGAAAAACCAGTTGCAATTGTAGCTGCGGTATAAAAAATAGCTCTTCCTGTGGTTGTATGTGCATTTTGCAATGCTGTTTTAACTGAATGAGTTATTTTTATCTCTTTTTTATATCTATAAATATAATGGATAGTATTATCCACAGCCATTCCAACACTTATTGCTGCAACAGTTATAGTCATAATATCTAATGGAATATTTAGTAATCCTAAAAGACCAATAACAGAAGAAGCAACAAAAATATTTGGCACTAATCCAATTAACATAATTTTTAGTGATTTAAAAATTAATAAAAGCATAAAACCAATGACGCTAAATACTACAAGCAATGAAGCAATTTGTGATTGAAATAATGATTGCAGCATATTGTTATAAAGTACTGCTAATCCTGTAATTTCAAACCTATCTTCTGATAAATTAAATTTTGATACTAAATCAGAATTTATCTTTTTCAACAATTCGCTCCTATTCAAATTATTAGCTGACTCATTAACTCTTGTAGAAATTCTAACTACTGAATCATCTCTATTGATATATGAATATAAGAGTGTTTCTCGAATATCTTCTGGTAGCACTGATCTTAAAAGAGCTAACTCAAGATCATTCAAATCTTCTCCATCATTAATCATTCTTGCTAATTTAACTCCACTGGCAACGCTGAGCACTTTACCAATTTCAGGTAAAGAATCTAAATAATCATGAATTTCTTCAAGCTGAGCTAATGTATATACATTCCACCAATAACCAGAGGCATTACTGTTATCATCTTCAAAAAGACTATCGTCGAAAAATTCATCTTCAACTAAATCGTCAGATACTATAATGGTAGGCTCTTGAATAATGATATCAAGAGTAGCCGTACCTCCTAAGTTTTCATCAATCTCTAACATACCTTGATAAATTTCAGTCTCCTCATCAAAGTAATCAATAAATCTATTTTCAACTTCGAGTTTTGTTGTCCCAAATATTAAAATACAAAAAATAAAACTAAAAAATAGATAAATATAAAGAGTATTTTTTTTAGAAATTAATAGGATCGCATTGGTTATCTTGTATAAGGATAAATAATCTTTACTTTTAGTATTTTTGATTAAACTTAATGAACTTGGCAAGAATGAAAAGGTAAAAATAAAAGCGATTGATATTCCAAATGCCATCATTTTTCCAAATTCTATAACTGGCTTCAATTCTCCTAATAATAAGGATAAAAATGCTACAGCTGTTGTGAAGGCTGCAAAAAAACAAGGAAGAAACATTTGATCCACTGCCTCAATTAAAAAATTTTGTTTATAAGCAAACTTTTTATTTAGCTCATTTATTTTTACTAAAACATGAACAGTTAATGAGATTGTTAAGATTAATAATAAAGCAATAAAATTTGATGATACAACACTAATCTTCCAATCCATGTAACCAAGAAAACCTGCAGTTACAAAGGTTGTTAAAAAGGCATTAGATATTGGAAGAATTACATACCAAATATTTCCAAAGAAAATATACAACATAATTGCAAAAACAGAAGCAACTGCTACACCAAAGATTACAAGATCTGATCTAATATATTCCATCATATCTGAGGTAATCATTGCGGGCCCACCTAGGTATAGAGTTGCATTATTCCGATGCAAATCAAGAATACCTCTTATTTGTGATACTAAAAGAGTATTAAAATTAGACTCATTATTATTAAGCTCACTTATTCTTTTGTTGATATTATCTAAATTATCTTGAAGCAAGGTTTTACTTTCATTAGTTATCGGTTTATTAGATTTGAGGGCATCTAGTATTTTATAACGATCATCAATAAGTGAGTCGTACTCGTCATTACCCCTTAAAACAACTTGCATGGCAGTAGTGGAACCATCCTTGCTAATGATCAAATCACGATAAATTGGATTATTAATTATTTCTTCTTTTGCTTTAAGGAGATCTATCCCATCTGTTGTTAGATCTTTTAAATTATCAGCAACCTCAGTTAAACCTACTTTTGGCTGAAAAAAAATAGGTGCATCTAGCAAAGATAAAACTGAATCAACGCCATCTAATTTTGATATTGCTTCTTCAATTTCTGAGAGCTGATCTAAAGATTGATAAGAAAAAAGCTCGTATTCAGGTTTAAAAGTAACTATTAAAAAGCTTGAATCTCCAAATTCTTTCTCGTTTTCTCTATATTTTTTTAAAGATTCATCTCCTTCTAAAACTAATGCATCTGAAGATGCATCTAGTTTAAAATTTTTAATACCTTGAGATGCGGTCAACACTACTAACAGAGTTAAAAATAATATTATTAAAGGATTTTTGATAACATAAATTGAATATTTAGTTATTAAATTTTTCATATTATTTTTTATGAGCGCATTCAGGTGAGTCTAAAACAACTGGATTTTGTCTAAATTCATCTAGACTAAATGATTGAATAGAAAGAGCATGTATATCATTCATGATAGTACCTAAGTTTGTATATATTAGTTTATGTCTATTAATTTGTGATAAATTTTTGAAATCATCACTGACAATAATAACCTTAAAATGACTTTCAGAATCCTTTGGAACATTATGCATAAAGCTTTCATTGATTATCTTTAATGATGATATATTCATGCTCTCATTAAGATTATTAATAATCTTTGATTCAATAGATCCCTTAGCCATAAGACCATTATAGATGAATATATCTTAGATATTTATTATTAAACTTTAATTAAGGGTACTCTCGGCCAAGAAGCTTGTTATAAAAAAGTGCGAATAAAATTATAACTATAGATCCCAGAGCTACAGGCATTAATACAAATAAGAGACTTTTACCACCCAGTATTGCAATTATTGGATTGGCTCCTGCCGGTGGGTGAATTGAGTTAAAAGTTGCCATAACAAAAACTGCAAGACCAACAGCAACACCTAATGAAAGGAAGGAAGAACCCATCAATGAAAATATAACCACTCCACTTAAAGCTGATAAGGTATGGCCTAAAAAAATATTTTTTGGTTCTGCAAGCGGGCTGTCATGAACTGACATAACTAAAACCATGCTGGCACCGAAAGGAGGTATTAACCAAACATCTCCATACTCTGAAAAATGCAAAAAGGAAAGCAGACTTATACAGAGAAAAGCACCAAATGCTGACAATAAATTATTAATGATAATTTTTTTATTAAAAAAATTTTTCATGAACAAAGAGTAACTTATTTTAAAAAATATAGATATTAACTATATGTATCAGCCGTCGTGCGGTTGCTCATGTATTGTTTCGATTAAATGAGAAACTTTCTCCCACTTAGCCCATTCTAAAGAATCCATCATTGCTGCATATTCAGCAGCTCTCAACATTGCTATAGTTTGTGCTTCATCTCCGTATTGAGATATTAGGGTTAAGGCAATATTTCTAAGATGGTTATCCATGTTTTATATTTTATTCATATCTTAGAGATGTTGCAGGGTCAAGATTGGCAGCTTTTCTTGCCGGCCATATTCCAAAAAATAATCCAACCATCGCAGAAAAAGTAATCGAGCCAATCATTGCACTTATAGGCATTGCAAAGGGCCATTCATTAAATGAAGCAAAAAGATATAAGATGCTTGTTCCCATAATCACACCAATTACACCTCCAATTACACATAGCAAAACAGCTTCAATTATAAATTGCAGCATGATAGCTTTATAAGTCGCTCCTAATGCCTTCCTTAAGCCAATCTCTCTAGTTCTTTCTGTAACAGAAACAAGCATTATATTCATCACACCAATTCCTCCTACCACTAAACTAATTCCAGCAATCCCGGCGATTAAGGCAGTAAATATCCCAGTGGCTTGTCGTCTTAAATCTGAATACTGACTGTAGTCGTTAATTCTAAAATCATTATCTTCACCTGGACCAATGTCATGTTGAGATCTTAAGATACGTTCAATCGTCATCATTACCTCGTCAACATTTGCAGTTTTTTCAATGGCAACATTTAGAGAATCTAGATTTTTTGTGCCAAATAATCTTTGAGATCCAGTCAGTAATGGCACATAAAGTTCATCATCAGGATTTTGCCATCCAGTGCTTCCCTCTTCTTCTAAAATACCGACAACTTTATAGGAATTTCCTGCAATTAAGACTTCTTTATTTAAAATTC
>CENP01183017.1_pt1 | contig 19053 bp, 16 predicted proteins | sample 361281 | NCBI WGS metagenome assembly CENP01 (sample SAMEA2591122, study PRJEB7988) | marine metagenome | biome: marine biome (ENVO:00000447); feature: deep chlorophyll maximum layer (ENVO:xxxxxxxx); material: saline water (ENVO:00002010), including plankton (ENVO:xxxxxxxx) | depth 70 m | reverse complement strand
ATTCCACGGTTATTAAAAAAAGTACTTATTTATAGGATCTTAAACTTTTGATCCAATTATTTTATATAATGCAAATCCTAAAATTGCAGCTAATAATCCTTTTTTATAGCCATAATCTGTAAAATACAACTCAGATTCTTGTAACCAAGAAAGAATTGCAAACATTATTCCAAAAGAGGATAGATAATTCCAAACAATATTTTTCATAAAATTTTTTTAATAGTTCAAAATGTCTAGTTTTTTAAAACTTTATAACAAAATCTTATTCACATTAATCAATAAAACAAAATCAACATATCATTAACAAGAAAACAGTAAAAAATGTCTTAAGTGTTAATTTTAAAGAAATAAGAATAATTGCTTTGTAAAAGGATCATGGCTTAAAAAATGATTTTTTTCTTTGAAAAAAATTTAGGATTGTATGGTTACTTAATAAACTGTTTACATACTGTTTATATTAATACTAAAGTGTATTTCAATATTTGTAATCAATTATAGATCATTTTATTAAAAAATCTGATAAATTTGTATGGACCGATTAGAATTATTAAATTACCAACAAGCAGCCAATAGTTGGAAAGATTATAAAATGAAAAATAAAACAGTATTAATTGTTGATGATGAAAAAGATATTAGAAATATTATCAAATATAATCTTGAACAAAAGGGATTAAAATGCATAACTGCTAATGATGGAGAAGAGGCTTTGAAAAAGCTAAGCGATTCTCCTGATTTAATTATTCTTGATATTATGATGCCATCAAAGGATGGCTATGAAGTTTGTCGCACTATTCGTGAACAAGGCAATACCGTGCCAATTATTTTTCTTACTGCGATGGATCGTGAGTTTGATGAGATCAAGGGGCTCGAATATGGTGGAGACGACTACATAAGAAAACCATTCAGCCCAAATTTGCTAATTGCTAGAATAAATTCAATCTTTAGAAGGGTGGATAAAATCAAGCAAAAGGGTGCAGTTATAGAATACGATGACTTAAAAATTAATATTGAAACCTACATTGCTGAAATTGATGGAAAGGAGCTTACTCTTCCTCGAAAAGAATTCGAGCTTCTAGCCTTTTTTATGTCTCAGCCCAATAAAATTTTTACCCGTGAAGCCTTATTGTCATCAATATGGGAGGATGATGTTTATGTAGTGGATAGAACCATAGATGTTCATATTAATCGAATTAGATCAAAGCTTTTAAATTATAAAAATTGTATAGAAACTGTAAAGGGTGTAGGTTATAGATTTAGACCAACAAATAAATAGTTTTTATTGCTTAAAATTAGACAGAAACTCTTTCTTGCCTTATTTGCGCTTTTATCATTAGGGCTTTTATCTCCAACGTTATTTATAAATCGATCTATTGATCGTGAAGTAAAAGAAGAAATAACAAGCACCCTTTTATCTCACCTAAAAGCATTTTCATTATATTTATCACAAAATAACTCTCTATCAATTACAGAAATAGCTTCAGATTATTCCAATGCGACCGATCTAAGGATAACATTAATCGCAAAAGAAGGCTCTGTTTTAGGTGAATCCGGTTTAAATGAAACCCAAGTATCTCAAATGGATAACCACCTAAATAGACCAGAGATTCAAATGGCAGATAAAGAAACTTTTGGTGTTGCTACACGATATAGCAGCACTCTAAAAAAAGATTATATTTATGTGGCAATCAAAGCTGAGTCCGGTCCCGTTTTTTATATTAGAGCTGCTCAAACATTAGATTTTGCTAATTCTTTAATTTCTTTAAGGCAAAGCTATCAGTATAGGATCATATTTCTCGTTTCAATGGTATTAGTTTTCTTTACCTTTTTAGTAGATCGCTGGGTAACCTCTCCAATACGTAGGATTGCCAAGGTAGCGGAAAAAATTAAAACTGGTGATTGGTCAACAAGATCACAAGTTAAAGGTACTGATGAGATCGCAGATTTATCTAGAAGTATTAATGATATGGCAGATACGCTTGGTACTGATATTGCACAAATTTTAAAAATGAGCGAAGTTAGGTCTGAATTCTTGATAAACGTTACCCATGAACTAAAAACACCTATTGCTTCAATAAGCGGATATATTGAAACACTATTATCTGGGGCATTGGAAGATGAAAAGGTAAACCGTTCTTTTTTAAAGCGTTCATTAAAAAATACTAGGCGTTTAGAAGCTTTGGTAACAGATCTTGTAGATATTTCACGAATTGAGACCGGTGAATTAACTATGAATATTTCTCAAATTGATATACTTCCAATTATAGAAGAGTTGGTGCGTGATGCTAGTCTGAGAAACGACAATGAAGATATAGAGATAAAAATAAATAACACAATTTCAGACCAGGTATTTGTCGAAGCTGACCCGGATAGAATACACCAAGTGTTTAACAATTTGATCTCAAATGCTATTCGGTATACCGATAAAGGTCAAATAGTGATGAATATTGAAAGCAAAGGTGACAGGGTGCATTTTTCAGTAAGAGATACCGGTGTGGGTATAAATAAAGATTCAATTCAGCGAATTTTTGAAAGATTTTATCGAACTCAAAATGCAAGAAGTAGGGTTAAAAGTGGTACCGGTTTAGGACTTTCAATTGTTAGGCATATTATAGAAGCCCATGGTGCTAATATTGAAGTAGAAAGTGAGATTGATAAAGGCACAACTTTTTCTTTTGAGTTAAAAAAGATCGATAAAATATAGCATAGATAAAAAATGAATATTGTTGCACTAAATTCATCAAAAAACTGGGGCGGGAACGAGCGTTGGCTTACTACGGCTTTGAACGGATTGTCAAGCAAAGGTCACCAAATTTATTTGATTAAGAGACATAATACCGATCACTGGAATAGTTTGAGTGCATCTATAAATGTAATAGAAGCTCCGTTTACGAACGAACTTAGTATTAAAACAAAAGCAATCATTCGAAATACAATTAAAGAACGAAATTCAGATATACTCTTATCTACAAAGCGAAAGGATTATGTCCTAGGGGCTCAAATCAAAAATAAGAACAATATTTCTCATATAATGAGACTGGGTATCTCACGACCTATTTTAAAAAGAGATGTTATTCAACGGTATGTTATTTCAAAAAAGGTTGATGGAATTATTGTAAATGCACAATCATTAAAAAGTGAATTATTAAACTATAGTTTTATAAAAAGTAATTTCAATCCTGATGATATAGGATGCATCTATAACGGTTATGACATTACCAATTCTAAAACTCCGAGATCTAAAAAAATTCGATCAACATTATTAATCAGAAGCGCTGGTAGATTAACAATTCATAAGGGGTATGATATACTTTTATCGGCCCTCGATTCAATAAATGACTTGCAGACAAAATATACTTTAGAGATTGCAGGGGAAGGTCCAGAAGAAAAAAGACTTAAAGCGCTTATAAATAATTACAACTTAGAGTCGCATTGTAAGCTCGTTGGTGAAAAAAAGGATGTAGTAAGTTTTTTTAGTGGAGCAGATCTTGTGGTCATTCCCTCAAGATCGGAAGGAATTCCAAATACACTCTTTGAGGCCTGGATGGCAAAAAAACCAGTTATTGCGACAACCGCGGGAGGCACCTCAGAGGTTGTGGATAATATGAAAGATGGAATAATTTGCGAGCCAAATTCAGAAAATTTAATGAACGTATTAAAAAATTATTTAAACAACCGAAGTGATTTTAAAGAAATGGGTTTGAACGGGTATAATAAGCTGGTACAATCTTTTTCAATGGACAAAATGACAAGAAACCTTGAGCAATACCTCATGGGTTTTATTGATTGATATTATTTTTATGTCAGATGCTAAACCAAATACCCCTACGCTGAATCGCCGTAGAAAATTTATTATAAATTTTCAAAATAAACTGTACAAGAACCTTGACCAAAAGAAAATACCCGATTCAATTTCAAGTATCATAATTTTCGCTCAAGAGAAGTTGGGAGATGCAATTTTACTGCTTCCATTTTTGAATGCTTTTCACAAGCGATTTCCAGATGCGGTAATTGATTTATGCTGTACTTATTATAATAAAAAGGTGTTTGAGGGGATACCGTTTATAAGAAACTGCCTTATCTACCGTCCTTATAATCCACGATTTGCTAAAATGATTCGATCTGAGAAATATCAGATTTTGTATAACCCCAAAAGCGGTCCATCAAAAACTTTTCATCAAATGACAAACAAGGTAAATGCTGATGTTAAAGTGTGCCTTGACAATGAATACAATAATCCTATTTATAATTATTATCTTCCCAATGACAACACAAAGCATATTGTAGACAAGTACTGCGAACTACTCTTTTATTATGATCCACATACTTCTATTACCAATTGGTTGCCAGATTATTTTTATCAATTTCCATCTAGTATAGATAAAAAAAAATACCTGACCGTAAATATGAGCGCAGGAAGTCAAAATAGACGATTACCTGTAGATAAATGGATTAAGATCTTTTCACATATTTTAGAAGATAATAACATTCACCTAGCCTTGTTTGCGTCAAAAAAAGAATCAAAAGACGCTAAAAAAATTAAAGGAATATTTAAAGAGAAAATATATTATCCCTTAGAATCACCTAATCTTTACTATGCTTCTGGAATTATTAATGATTCTGAGATGTTAATATCGCTAGATACATCATTAATTCATTTAGCTTCTGCTCTAGGCAAACCTGTTCTCGGTTTATATAACAATGATATGCTTAATCATACACGATATAGTCCATACAGCACAATTTCTGAATCTGTAATTTCTGATACTGAATTCATTCGAGATATTGAGCTCCCATCAATAATTGATTCGTATTCAAAACTTATTGCTAAAATTAAAAAAATTAGATGAAAATTGCCTATGTCACAAAAGCGCACTGGGGTGACAATAGTCCTGGTGTAATATTTTCATATTATCAAGCGCGCAGCTTTGTAGAAAACAACCATGATATATCATTAATTATGCAGCACCCAAAGCGCGCTGTTGATAATAAAAACGATCTTAATAAAGTCAATCCAATTGACATAAAATTATTGTCCAACAGACTCGGACCATTTAAAGCCAACGAAATATTTTACCGAAGAGCAAACTCACTAATACTTTCTAATAATTATGATATAGTGTTTACCCGCGACCCAGGTTATCTACCTAGCTTGGTTAGATTAAAAGAACATGAGAAAAAAGTATATTACCAATCTCATAATTTTTATATGGATTTTTCAAAGCATGAATACACGCAGAGTGTGAATAGAAAAAAGTTTAATAAATATGAAAATAAATATCTTAATTCACTCAATGGGATGATGACTTTAAACACTCCACAAAAAGAGCTTTACGAAAAGTATGTAGACATACCAGTTACAGCATGTCCCCCCGGTCTGAATAAGTTCTCATCTAAATCAAAATTTGAAAATAAAGAAGTTGTGTATTGTGGTAGCTTTCAACCTTTAAAGGGAATCGAGATGATTTTAGATACTTATAAAAATAAATCATTCGATTTTAGCCTAACTCTCATTGGGGGGAGGAATCAGCAAGAACTATCTTATGCAAAAAATTTAATTGGAGAAAAAAATATCAGAAATATTAAACTTAAAGGATGGGTATTTTATGAAGATTTAGAAAATGTCATATCTAATGCTTCAGTTGGTCTCATGCTATTACCAGATAATTTTTATAACAAATATTTAACCGCTCCCAATAAACTTTTTGATTATATATCTATGGGATTGCCTGTTGTATGTTCGGACTTACCATCCGTAAGAAACTTAATACCAAGCGGACATACAGGGGTAATTTTTATACCTCCTGGAGATCACAAAAAATGTAATAAAGAAATTGAAAAGTTGTTAACCAATGAAGCTTATTACAATGAATTACAACGATCGAATATTTTACTATCAGAAAACTTGCTGTGGAAGAAACAAACCGAAACACTCATCAAAGCAATGATGAGCTAGTTATGAATATCGCAATTATTACCGGTCATTTTCCGCCCAGTAAAGGAGGGGGTATTGCAGAATGGGCCCTTGGAATAGCTAGAGAGCTCCCAAAGCTTGGTCACACCACCTCTGTTTATGTGACCCACCGTAAAGATAGAGACTTAGCTATTCATAAAGAAGAGCAATTTGAATGCAGGCCGATGTATGGAAGGAATTGGCACGAGTTTCACCGATTTTATGCTGGGTATTATATGTGGAAAATATTAAAAGAAAATCCCGAGACTATATTTATAGTAACTACCTGGGGAATGGCTAAGGCATTTAATTTTCTAAAAAAACGTTACCCTAAAAGCAAAATGATTGTTGTTGCCCATGGTCTGGAAATTACCCGCCTAAAATCATTAAGAGAACTAAAGACAATGACAAAAGTTGTTTCTTCATCGGATCTAGTATTGTCTGTTAGCAAGTTTACCAGGGATGAAATTATTAATAGATTAGATGGAATAGATACTAATCATGTAAAATTTCTACCAAATGGAGTTGATACAAATAGATTCTTTCCAAGTGGAGTTGACGATGCTTTTTTACAGAAATACAGTATACCTGTTGGCTCAGATATAATATTAACTCTTGCACGAATAATAAAGAGAAAAGCTCACGATGATGTTATTAAGGCCATACCAGATATTCTTACGGAATTTCCCAAAGCCCATTATGTTATTGCTGGTCCTCACAGAAAAAAAGATCCGTACTTACATTATTTAAAACAATTAACTAAAGAACTTTCAGTAGAGAAGCATGTGACATTTATTGATTTCATACCTGAAGAAGACCTAAAAAAGATATACTCTGTTAGCAAAGTTTATGTGATGGCAAGCAGAACCTTACATGAAACTGGTGACAGTGAGGGTTTTGGTATTACTTTTTTAGAGGCTAATGCATGTGGATGTCCTGTTATAGGAAGCTATGAGGGAGGTATTCCTGATGCAGTTGAAAATGAAATTAATGGACTTTTAGTTCCATCGGACAGTCCCAATGACATTTCTAAATCAATTAAGAAATTATTCTCAAATGAAGACTATAGAAAAAATATAGCAAAGATGGGGATGGCAAGAGTTTCAGAAAAGTTTACCTGGGAAAAATTAACAATACAAATGCTAGACATGATCAATAGTTGACTTGAGAGAATATCCGGTTAAGCTTTTATACGCTTTTTTATATTTCTTAATTTTTTGCTTATCAACTTTTGATGAGGTTCTATTCTGTTTTCTTCGTAAATAATTGTCAGTCAAATCTGCAAGCTTAACAGTCGTAGCGAGTTTATTCGTTTTTATATTATCTATATAATTAAAATATTTCTGCCCTTTTTTTCTTGATAAGAGGTCAACAGCTTTACATACTTTTGGGTCAAAGCCAATATCTTCAAGTTCTTGTATAGTTATTTTTCCAGACTCAACAACATCATGTAGCACCGCAACGGTTCGTGAGCGATTATTTTTCATTAAAGACATAACTCTTATCGGATGCATTATTGCTGGTTCTCGATTACGACCTTTTTTGCCTTTATGAATCTTTGCCGCAATAATAATCGCTTTATTAAGTGAGTTTTTCATAACTTTGTTTACCGAAGTAAGTAACTTTTAAAATATATCAATATATCATGATAATCTACAATAGAACAGAGTATTCAGAATTAACTAATTCGCAATATCGAAAAGAAAAAAGGCGTTTACAGATTGAGCTTTTGAAATTGCAAGAATGGACGATTGACACTAACCAAAGAATCGCGATACTTCTTGAAGGTAGGGATGCTGCGGGTAAAGGGTCCACAATACAACGATTTATAGAAAATCTTATGCCTAAGGCTACCAAAATAGTTGAGTTAGGAGTTCCAAACAAAAAACAAGAAAAAAATTGGTTTAAAACATGGGAGAAAAGGTTACCAAAAAAGGGAACCATCACATTTTTTGATAGGAGCTGGTATTCTAGGGCGCTTATTCAGCCAGCAATGGGATATTGTTCAGAGAACCAATATAAATACTTTATGAAGAAAGTAAATAATTGGGAAAATACACTGATAGAAAAAGGATTAAAGCTGATAAAAATATATCTTTCAATATCAAAAGAAAATCAGAAACTGCGGTTTCAGTTTCGAAAAGATCACGATCTAAAATATTGGAAACTGTCAACAAATGACTGGAAAGCACATAAAAATTGGCAACTACTTACAGATTATAAAGAGCAAATGTTTGAGCAGACATCTACAAAAATAGCTCCTTGGGTTGTAATAAATTCTGATAATAAGATGATAGCTAGATTAAATGCGATAAGGTACGTTTTATCAGATATTGAATATCCAAATAGAAAAAATTTGAAACCTAAGAAATGGTCAAAAGAATCTCCTGTTTATAATATTTCGCTTTTCAATACACAATTTAATAATCTTAATCGCGAACAATATGAGTTGTTGAATAGGCTCAAAGGTCACGAATAAATTAGTTTTTCATTTTCAATAAAATAAAAAAGGCTGGAATTGATCCAGCCTTTTTTATTAATTAAGATTTAATTAAATCTTTTACTTAGCCCACGAAGACTTGAGAAGTGCAACCGATGGATCTTCCGTGTTTGAGACAAGAACGTATCCATTTTTATATGCAAGTCCTTCGGGTTCTCCAGCACTAGTTCCTGCAGTGTCACCGGTATAGTCATTCATTTCAGTGATAGCTCCAGAATCATATTTAGGATTTGCTGGGTCAGTAATATCATACACAACTACTGCTCCCGCATCTTGCAGGGTTGTTAAAACGAATGCTTTGTCACCGGCCTCAACTATTACAACTTCTTCAGGCTCAATTCCTTTTCTCCTATCATCCCAATCCCAGTTGCTAGGAAGATCATCTGCCATCCTAATGAACCTTTGCGTTACAGGTTTTCCGCTACCATCTAATGAATGGACTCCAATGGTTCCATCGTATTCCCCTGCAGTACATATCAATGTACCATCAGAATTGACCCATATTCCATCTGGTTCATGTTCAGGGTTAGAGTACGTAACTTTATTTTGTAAAACATCTGGTGGATTGGATAATGAAAACCAACCCATCTCATTAGACTCTTGAAGTGTCATATAAACGGTATCACCGTTTGGTGCAATTTTTACACCTTCAGGCTCTGCCAGGTTTCCATTCGATCCTGTATGGGATATTTTCATATCTTTAACAAGAGATGCTTTGTCAATACCTGCGCTTATATCGTAGACAGATACTCCAGGAAAACCAAGACTTTGACATCCACCATCAACACCGTCTTCATAATCAAACTCATTTACTACAACTACAAATTTGTTATCAACAGCAATATCAACAGCGTCGGGGTTAAATCCAAGTTCATATGGACCGTATTTTTGTAGAGTTGAGGTGTCAATTAAGTAGAGTTCTCCTCTTAAGCATGCACCCTTAGAAACCACTACAGCTAAAATTGATTCATCGACACTAACGTCAATTGAGGAAGCATCGGCATCAGCATCTTGTGTTATTTGAACACTTTGACCGCTCATAGTTATTCCGGAAGGGGTGATACTTATGAAATCAACAGAATTTTGTCTAGAATTAACAATGACACCCAATTCATCAGTAACGAATCGAATTAATTCAGGCTGAGACTGGGTTCCGTCACCAGTAGTAATCTTATCAACCATTGTAATGCTAAAACTCTCAACAACAAGTTGTTCTTCTGCTTCTTTATCTTCACATCCACTTATTAACAGAGCGATGATTAAGAGACTTTGAATATAAGTATATTTAATTTTCACTATAATTAACTCCTATTTTTAGTTTTTAAAAATTTAGTTCCAACTGAACAAGTAATTGATCGTCTTTGACTTCTGGCTGAAAGCTCCTTCTCTCGCTATCAGCATATTCTTGTTTATCCCCTGTTACTTCTCCAAGGAAATAATATTCAACTTTTAACTTGGCGTAATCAGTAATATCATAGACAGAGGCAAGCGTTAACAGCTTTCTATCCCAAGTTTGAGGGTCTTTAAGTAAAGGAAAAAAATCATTTCCACCAGGGTCAATTCGTAGTTCACCGTATCGGACTAACATCAATAAGTTCTTTTGCACGTTAGAACTTATTTCTCCATAAAACCCGCCTCTTTTTAAGAAGCCATCCACCGAACCAATATATTCTGCGCGGAGAAGAGAATTAACAATGCTCATTTCACCTCTGAGGCCGTACCACGAGTGATCAATATTAGCATCCTTAGATAACACGTTGTCAGGTTCTAGATTAGCGTAATAGTCAAAATCATAGTGTAGACGCTTTTTCCAATCCTCATCGTCAATTAGTTTACCTGTGTAGTACCAGCTTTGAAAATTCATAATACCTAAATCCATTTTGCCTCTAAGGCCAAATTCGTAGGTTTGACCATCTGTCTTTTCTGTATCATCATAGACCAACATACGAAAAGATTTATCTTCAAGAGCATCATCGTAACCTAGTGGTCTTTTAAGAGCAATTGACGCGCCATAATCAAAAATTGCAAATTTTCTACTTACGTCAATATGATACTGTCTTCCTTTCCAGTATGCAGTACCGATAAGGGGATACCCTTCGGTTTTTCTTTTTAATGCAACTGCAGGTCTATTTTTTCCAACTTCAACTCGCAGATTATCTTTTTTATAAAGAAGATAATGCTTATCGGCGTATGCCCGGTTATCGTTAAATCGCAGGCTAAATCGATACGAAATTGTGGGGGAATAAATTACTTTAAAATCTAAAACAGCTTTATCAATTCTGGTGTGTGGGCTGCGAGTTTCAATTTTTTTTAAAAAACCTTCTCTGTTTCCTGCACCACCTTTTCCTTCCACATCAATGAATTCTACCTCAACCTCACCTGAGAGTTCAATTTTAACACCAGATGGTATACTAAGCGATATGTCGCTGTCACTAAGATCACTTGATTGGCTCAAAATCTTACTAGGTAGAATATATACGAATAATAATAAAATGAGTTTCGAGTATGTCAATTTATGTTTCCTTTGGAAGATATTTTGAAAATCTTTGTAGCACAAATTGCATTTCTAATATTAACAAATTATAAAAACATCTTTTTATCCTCAAAATACTGTATTTCTAATTTAAATAAATTATTAACAAATCTATTTTTTGAAAAATATTGTAGATGAGCTATAAATATAAAATTAAATTCCTTTTCAATGATAACCGCATTAATAAAATCTTATCAATTTAAATAGTGATTCATCATACAAGAAAAGATAGTCTGAGATTTGCTTCTATAGATATTGGTAGCAATGCAATGCGACTGCTTTTTTGCAGAGTCATTGAAAGCGATGGTTCGCCAACGTTTGTTAAGGAGTCTTTAATTCGAATGCCTTTAAGGCTAGGAAAAGATGCTTTTACAATCGGCGCGATATCAGTAAAAAATTCTAAAAAATTAATTGACACCATTCACGCTTTTTATTTGATGATTAGAGCTTATGAACCTGTCAGTTTCAGGTCGTGTGCTACCGCTGCCCTTAGAACCGCATCAAATGGAAAAAAACTAGTCGACACAATAAATAGTAAAGTTGATGTTGGTCTTGAAATAATCTCCGGCGAAGAAGAGGCAAGGATAATTATGGCAAACCATATAGATCAACATTTAAACCAGGAAAAAAATTATATTTATATCGATGTGGGTGGAGGTAGTACAGAAGTAAGTTTCATTTATAAAAGACAGAAGGTATCATCTAAATCTTTTTCTATTGGGTCTGTGCGTTTACTAGAAGATCAAGTAACAAATAATGAATGGGATGAACTGAAGCGATGGGTTTTAAAAAATAAAGCAAAATTTAAGGGCGAAATAAAAGCAATTGGGAGCGGAGGAAATATTAATAAAATATTTTCTATGTCTCAACTTAAGAAAAAAAGTGAAATTGATATTTCAACTATTCAAAATGTATTGAGCGATATTAGCCCTTTAAGTATTCAAAAGAGAATTACCAAATTAGGATTGCGACCAGATAGAGCAGACGTTATATTGCATGGTGGTAAAATTTATGAATCAATCATGAAATGGTCAGAGTGCAAAAAAATGATTGTGCCGCTTTCAGGTTTGCCGGATGGAATAATTCATGAGCTTTACGATTATTATACAAATACAAAAATCTAGCCTTGGAAGAAAAAAACCAAAATAAATTTTATCTTTATCTTCGCATAATTGCAGTTTTTGCAGTTTTGTATTTATTCCTTGTCAGCATAGGAATGATCGGATCCGCTTTTAAGGGTTTAGGCCGGGGATTTGCTGAAAGTCTTTTTCAAAGTCAGGCTAGCCCATTCATAGGACTTTTTATTGGAATTTTAGCAACGGGTTTAATTCAAAGCTCATCAACAACAACTTCCTTAGTGGTTGGAATGGTAGCAGCGGGTACTTTCGGCAGCGACCCGAAATTAGCGGTAGCTGCAGCAGTTCCCTATATAATGGGAGCGAATATAGGTACCAGTATCACTAACACCATTGTTTCATTAGGGCACATTGTCAATAAAGAAGAATTCAAAAGAGCATTTTCTGCATCCGTTGTGCATGATTTTTTTAACATATTCGCTGTAATCGTTATTTTTCCGATAGAGCTTGTCTTTGGTGTAATCAGTAAATTTGCGATGCTATTGTCAACCATTCTGTTAGGTAGTGGCGGTGGTACTTTTACAAGTCCAATTAAATTAATAACCAAACCTACCGTAAAGTGGATTGAAAATTTATTTCATCAGCAGTCCATTATTGAGTCAAACGTTTTATTGCTTTTAGTGGCTTTAGGTTTTCTATTTTTCTCACTAAGGAATCTTACTAAACTTATAAAGTCACTAGTAATGTTTAGGCTTCAGGCATTTTTTGACACGCATATTTTTAAGACTACACTTCGAGCAGTTTTTTTTGGAATCATAATTACCATTCTAGTGCAAAGTAGTTCGATTACAACATCATTGGTCATTCCACTTGCTGGGGCGGGTGTATTGACTCTGAGGCAAATATTCCCCTATACCTTAGGTGCAAATATTGGAACCACTGTAACCTCACTTTTAGCAAGTATGGTCTCAGGTACTATAGCGCCTTTAGCGGTAGCTCTTAGCCATTTGACTTTTAATTTACTTGGAATTGCACTTTTATACCCTTTCAAGAAAGTTCGAGAAATTCCTATATATCTTGCGGAATGGTTCTCTGATTTAGCTACCCAAAACAAGATTTACCCATTGCTCTATATACTAATAGTATTTTTTCTAATCCCGTTAATGCTAATAACTTTAGTAAGGTAATAATATGTCACTCTTTAAAGATATTTTGAAAATTTGGAAATCAGACAGTTTGCTCTTGCAGGCTTGGGAAGAAACCTTTTCTATGCTAACCTTATGTAGTGATGTTTATCACAAATCAATTTTAAATTTTAACACTGGAGAAAAAATTGATGAAGTTAAAGCTCTCAAAAAAAAAGATAGGATAATAAATGATTATCAAATTTCGGTTAGGAAGAAAGTCTTAACACATTTTTCTACAGGTGAAAACATGCGTGAAATCACCAATGGTTTAATTTTAGTTGATATTGTTGTTGATGTAGAGCGAATGGGTGATTATTGTAAAAATATCTCTGATTTAACAATAATGAATCAAGGACCTTTCGATTTTGGGAGCTTTTCTAAAGATGTCAAGAAAATCGAAAAGGAAGTCTCATCGAGATTTTCAGACACGATAAAGTGCATTGAAGAGCAAAACGAAAGTCTTGCATTATCCCAGTTAAATAATTATAAAAAAATGATATCTAACATATCTGATAAAATAGTAGAAGAATTGATAGTGTCTAACCATGACATTGAAGGCAAAAAATCTGTTGCATTATCATTATATGTTAGGTACTTAAAACGTATTGGCGCCCACCTTAAAAATATTACATCATCCGTTGTAAATCCATATGAGCGGATCGGCTATCGGGATTAAAATAAATTCGCATTTTCGTTTACAATTAATTTATATCGCTGTAATAACATTTTAATCTAGCCAAACTAGTTTCACTTACATTAAAAGATTTAATTCTTTTTCAATAAAACTATTATAATAAAAAAATTTTAACTGAGGACATTATGATTCTTAAGAATACACGTAAAATTTTACCCTTTATGCTTTGTAGTATATTTATTTTTTCAGCCTGTGAGGAAGATGAGGATTCTGGGCCTAGTCTTGGTGAGGTTGTAGGAACTTGGAAGCTTTCTTCGTTTAAGGGTACCTATGATCGCAAAGTTATCACGAAAGAAGGTGCTGAGCATTCAAAAGATAAATACGAATTGGTCGCTTCTTGGAAAGACGGTGAAGCATTTACAGAAAAAACAGGGTTTGATTATTCAGCTTTAAAAGCATCATCAGATCAGGTACTTGCTACCTTCCAAGCGGGGGATGATGCTCCTGGTTTTCCCAGAACTTCTGACCTTAACTCAGCTCAGCTAGAAGCAAATCAGATTAATTTAACAACAGTATTGTTCGACGCTCCTTCAAAAGGTGATTATGGAACGTATACTATCGAAGGAACCTATCCTACTATCAGGCTAGATCAAGATTCATGTTTGACCTACTCAACGGTTGCACCAATTACAGATTCAGGTGAATATACTGTTGATGTTGATGAAAATGGCTCCGCAAAGCCTAACAATTTTATTTTGCGTCCAAAAGCAGGACAAGATCAAGTTTTGCCACCTTTTCCTGATGGCACATATAGCGTTGATGCTGTTTCTAGCCCCAAAACATTTTCTTTAAAGTTCTTGGATCGCGACTCTCACGATGAACTTTTCTCTCAGGTGCAAACGAGTTTTAGTGAAGCTGACGACCGCGTTATATCTGGTATTAATGGACTTCCAGTAGATGATGACGGGGCTTGGGATTCTACTGCTGAAGGAGATTCCCATTCCGAAGCTTTTGTAAAACATTCCTCTTTTGAGTTATGGGGTGGTATGATGACATGGTATGCAATGAATGTTATTTCAGAAACCCAACAAAAAATTTCTGATGTAAAAAATCCCCTGCAAGATCTAAGTGGTGATGGAAAAATTGACATTAGCGATATGATGCTTTATATGATTTCTGATATTAGAAATGGGTATGGATCTAAAACTGTTTATGGTCTTGAATACGCTAAGCTTATCAGCTTTTCAAACAAATTAGAGCCCACGATGGTTGATGATAGCGGCCATTCATTTTCTATGGATTCTATGGACATGGGCGGTAAGTTAACATATGTGATTAAAGAAGGTCTTTGTATGCCAGTTAATGAAACTATTGATTTTGATACAAAATGGGTTGAAGTAGCTCAATAAATATCAAACGAATAGCTCTACGTTTATAATTTGTTTATATACGTGCAATAGTTTGGCATGTTTACAAACCCTTCATCCTAATGCGTTTTAAATATATTTTATTATTATTTGTTACCTCTAGCGCGCTAACCGCGCAATCTGGAAATATTTCAGGTAACATTACTGATGCGTCGACAGGCGAACCATTAGTTGGCGCTAACGTATTTCTTGAAAGCACCTCCTTAGGAGCAGCAACAGATTTTGAGGGCAATTATTTTATTGATGATATACCTGTTGGGTCTTATACAATCATTGCTAATTATATAGGGTACGACCGATTAACAATTGAAAATGTAATTGTCGAAGATGGAATTACCACCATACAGAATATTTCTCTTTCCTCAGGAACCATTGAATTACAAGCTGTAGATGTTCAAGCCGAAAAAAAACTTGGTGGAGATGCTGAGGCGCTTGAAGCTAAAGAAAAAGCTGTTGAAATAGTTGACAATATTTCTTCCGATCAAATTTCAAAAGCTGGAGATTCAGATGCTGCAGATGCTGTGCGCAGGGTGACTGGAGTTACGGTTACCGATGGTAAATATCTTGTCGTTAGAGGTTTGGGTGATCGGTACAGTACGGCGCAGTTAAATTCTGTGGGAATGCCTAGCCCTGAAGCTGAGAAACGTTCTGTACCTTTGAACCTTTTTAGTACAGCTCTAATTGCTGGAATAGATGTTGCCAAAAGTTACAGGCCAGACTTACCTGGGACATTTGGTGGAGGTAATGTTAATATTAAAACAAAACTTTACCCCGCAAAGACTATATATAAAATTAAATTTGGATCCGGATTGAATTCAAATTTAATGCCAGGTTCAGATTTCATTTCCAATATGGATGGGCCAGGAGATTTTTTTGGCTATGACCATAATAGGGTGCGCGATATTCCAAGTCAATTTAATGATCAATTAATTAATTTTACAAATATACCAAATGATTTCAGAACCGATCTTGCTTCTTTTTATGTGAATATGATTGGTGACACGGTTTGGTATGATACACCTGAAAGAAAAACAGCGTGGTACTCCGAAGCGTTTGAAAAGAATAGATCTATGCCAAACATCTTTAAAAATTCTCTTCAAAAATCTAGTCTACCTAAAAGTATTAGCTTGACCTACGGAACAAAAATTGACCTTAATCCTGATTTTGAAATGGGATATCTATTTGATGGTAATTTTTCTGGAAAACATAAACATAACTCCCAATACATAAAACGCTATGCAGGATTAAATGATCCAGATAATGAGGGTGAATCCATATTAAGAAATAGCTACCTTGATCTTGAGCAAAAAACTTACGAATACAACACCAACCTTGGGTTTAATGCTAGTATAGGATTGACCTTCAAAGATCTTATAAAATTTGGAATACGAAATGTCTACACACACACTTCAAAAGATTATTTTGCACGTGCAATGGGAGAATCTGGGGAGCTATCCAAAACAATTTTGGAGGATGGATCTGTTGATGAAATGGGGCTACTGTTCAGTCAAAGGTATAATGAAAAAGCAATAAATTTGACCACTTTTTCGGTTGAAGGCGCGTTCTTGTTAGGTAGTTTTTTTGGGAACCTTGAAAACGAATTTGATTTAAAAGTTACCGCTGGACAATCAAATATGTATGAACCTTTTGTTGCAAAGGCAGAGTACGAATATGACCCCAACTTTGATCAGTATACAATTTATGCTCGAAATGGCTCAAGACCTGGTGAATATTATGGAAGCTATGGTGACGAAGAAATAAATGGTCTCATTTTTAATTATGGATTAAGCTCAAGATTTGGAAAAATTAAATTTGGTGTGCGAATCGATGATAAGAAGAGGGATTTTTCTAGACGATGGATTTATTCTGATTGGTCTGATATGAGCGTACAGTTTGATAGAACAAGAATTTCAATAGATGAAGATAGTCCAAATGAGGTTCTATCTGAAGAATACTGGGGGAGTTTCGACGGTGATCAAATCCAGCATGGACTGTTATTTGTCGAACAGACCAGCGGCTTTGATGGTTACAAGGCCAGTGAAAATATTGATGCAGCCTATATCATGTATGATCAAACCTTTTTTGATAAACTTCAATTGAGCGTAGGAGCTCGAAGAGAAAAATACATTATGTCAATGGACCCCTATAATCCAGTTACAAACGAGAGACCATCTTATAGAGATTCTGTAGGCAACCCTATTCCTCTTGAAATTGATAATGACGATAGCAAAATTTTACCAGCATTCATATTAAATTACTCACTAACTGATAAATCTAAAGTTCGTAGCTCATACTCAAAGACACTTGCACGACCTCAATTTAGAGAGTATGCCCCTTACACCTTTTCTGAGTTCTTAGGTGCCGACATTTCTGTTGGTTATCCATTTTTAAAAAATACTGAACTAACTAGCTTTGACTTGAGATACGAATATTACCCAAAAGGAATAGAATTGATATCTGTTGGCATATTTAAAAAGGATTTTAAAAACCCCATTGAAGAATCTCTCCTTGGTGTAAGCGGTCTTGCTCCCTATAAATCATGGCAGAATTCTGACTATGCGCACATAACAGGTTTAGAGCTTGAATATCGTAAAAATCTTGATTTCATTCCTTCTCGCTTTGGTTTTTTATTTTTGAACACAAATTTTAGTGTCAGCAGTTCAGAAGTGGCAATCCCTGAAAAGGTATATGTTTTTGTGCAACGATCAACAAGCAGTGAAATTGTCCCATTTGCCAATCCGGTTACCGAAAGAACTAGACCACTTCAAGGGCAATCGAATTTAGTCTATAATACTAGTTTGAATTATAATAACCAAAGTGGATACGAATTAAATCTGGCCTACAATTCTTTCAGTAAGCGATTGGTATCGATTTCTGGCGATATACCTGGTCATTTTTGGGAGCTTCCTTTTCATTCATTAAATATAACAGGTTCAAAAAAAATTGGCCCCTTTAAAGCATCATTTAAGATTCAAAACGTACTTGGTGAAAGCGTAATTCATGCCCATGACTTTAGAGGTGATTATTACAATACTAAAGAATTTAATCCTGGTAGGAATCTATCCATCTCACTTCAATACAATAACTAGATTTTTGTTTCCTTCGGTCTAGTTGTTTACAATTTCTTTACACATCAGTAATCAATAGCACATATCTAAACAATACATTTCAATAAATAATAGCCCATTGTTATTCATTTTGGGCAAAAAATAATTTAATTAATAAGGATTACTCATGAAAAAAATGATATTGGCTTCCTTCGCTTTTACTACCTTTTCTTTTGGACAAGCAGTAGTAACGGTTGAAGGTGATATTACTTCAAACACAACATGGATTTCTTCAAACGTATATTATCTAAATAACCAAGCGTTTGTTGATAGTGGCGTCACATTAACAATTGAACCAGGTACTGTTATAAAAGCAAGATATGGGGTATACAGTGGAAGTAATGCCGCTCCTGCTCTTGTTATTAAGCAGGGTGCCAAGATAATGGCTGAAGGCACAAAGGATAAACCTATTACTTTTAAGTCTGAATTAGAACCTGGTAGCGCAAACTACGGCAATGGTCGCGGTCTGTGGGGAGGTATTGTGGTTAACGGTTATGCCCCAATTTCTACTACAGGCGGAACCAACAATGTTGAAGGTGTTACTGGTATTCCATACGGTGGAAACGATCCTGATGATAATTCAGGTGTAATGCGCTACGTTAGAGTTTGGAACGGTGGAGCGGTAGTTGGTTCTGATAA
>CENP01088806.1_pt1 | contig 19082 bp, 9 predicted proteins | sample 361281 | NCBI WGS metagenome assembly CENP01 (sample SAMEA2591122, study PRJEB7988) | marine metagenome | biome: marine biome (ENVO:00000447); feature: deep chlorophyll maximum layer (ENVO:xxxxxxxx); material: saline water (ENVO:00002010), including plankton (ENVO:xxxxxxxx) | depth 70 m | reverse complement strand
TAATGAGTACATCTTGCTCACTATATATTCCGTCACCATCCATATCTTGGAAATCTACGATCGTAAATCCATCAGATGAGCCCATAGAAACTGCATCCATTACCCAATCATGTGGATATATTTCGCCGAGAACAGGGTCAGGATCACCTGCTGTCCCATTTGCAATATTTCTTTGGCCAGCATACACATTTCTTTCTAAGAGCGTTGGGGCTTTAAATCCGGTTCCAGCTATTAATTTTAAATTACCATTAAGAAAGTTCTTTCTTACTATAGATGCCCTTGGGGAAATACTATTCCCATAGTATTCGTGATTATCAAAACGTGCAGAAGCGTTTAAGGTGTACTCATTATTGATCAAAAGGTCAATCTGCCCATAAACACCATATCTATATTCATAGATATCCTCACCACCAGTAGCGCCAGTGATTGGACTCACCCCTCTATCATTTATGGTTGTCCTATCAGTATCTGGATCTTTGAATTCATAATCTAATCCTGCAACTAAATTTAACCTATCTGTCAATTTCTTATTAAATTGATAATCCACTAAGTAATCATCACTATTGTATTTTAGCCACCAGCCTTGATCGTATTCTTCAAAATTATCAAGTGCCTCTTGCCACGATAGGCTAGTACCGTCCGAATTCCTGTTTATGACCTGTGTTAGTCCAAGACTGAGCATGAATGCTGCATCAGCAACTTGATTTGTCCTGAGAAATCTGAGAAAATGGTTATTATTATTAAACCTAAATCCATATTGATGCCTATTTAAACCTCTATTGTAAATAGGACCAAGACTACCCATGGCATAACCTTTACCCTCTACGTAATTATAAAATACGGAAAACTCATTTAGCTTGTTGATCCTATAATAAATATTAGTTCTTAATTGAGTTTTGCTCATTTCGAGTGGGTCGTATAGATCATCATTCAAATACAGAGTATCACCCACTACCCAGTAAATTTCATCATCCTTATTACCATAAGGTAGTTCTGAAGCAATTTTTGTCTCTCCACTTATATCAATCGAAACTTTATCGAAGTTTTTTACATATCTAGCTCCCATGCGAGGATCATTTAAATTGGACATACTAAAATTGATCTCATTTGTTTCATCTACCATTGGGTGCTTTGTTATGATATTGAGCAAACCTTGTGAGGCATCTGGACCATATAATGCTGCTTGCGGTCCGAATAATATCTCTAATCTTGAGATGGATTCTTTAGGTGGTCCAGAAATTACAGAGTAAACCTGGCCCGACACGGATTCACCTAGATAAACCCCATCTGCGAATTGTCTAAATCTTGTACTGTAAGCGCCATCAAATCCCCTTGCATTGATCTGAGCACCTTGCAGACCATAGTAGGTCACATCTACCCCTTTTGCATAACTAGCAAGTCTATTAAAATCAGTAATACCTACTCTTCTCCTGATCGTCTGCTGATTTACGACTGATACAACGCTAGGCGCCTCAGTTATTTTCTCTTTTTTTCTTGAGGCTGATACGATGACCTCGTTGAGCCCAAGGGAAGCTGATTTTAAAATAAAATCAATATTAGTTAGCGAATTACCCCTAATGATGTCAGATGACTCATCATCCTCAAGGCCTAGCTTGGCAGAAAAATTTGATTCAGAAAGTTGTTCGGAAATAACATCGCTTTTTGAAATATAAAGGTCTAAACTATTTGGTTCATAACCAATATAGTCTACCCTAAGTGTATATTTCCCCACTGGAATATCATCAATAAGATAATTGCCAAGTGAATCAGTGGTTGCGCCCATGGAGGTACCAACTAAAAATACATTTGCTCCAGGTAATGGGCCTGAGCTATCACTAATTTGCCCAGTGACCAATCCCTCATCTGCAAAAATGATTGAGCAGACAAGAAGCAAACAAAACCTTGGTAATTTATGCATTACTATCTCCTTACATTTAATGCATGGTTAGCTAAAGCTAATTTTAACTATATCCTACTAAAAAGCCCTAATACTAAGATTCTTTTTAACATAAAAAGTACCCTTTTAACAAAATCATTTGATGAAAATTATCTTTTTTTTTGGATTTATATTCTAAAAAAATTTATCTACTATTTCAGCAAAACCATTTTACCTATTAATGTATTTTGGGAACCACTGAGCTCGTAAAAATATACCCCACCAGGCATTAATTCTCCCTTTTTTGAAGTGCCGTTCCATTTTGTAATATAGTGGCCAGGCATCAATCTATCACTGATCAAGGTATTTACTTTTTCTCCTAGGAGGTTATAGATGGTCAATTGAGTATATGCATTATCAGGCACCTCAAATCTAATCGTTGTTGATGGATTAAATGGATTAGGAAAATTTGGATGTAGAGCATAGGCCTCTGGAAGTTGGCCCCTGTCAACAGACATCCATTCTAGAGTCACTGAAAGTATATTAGAATATTCACTGTTATCTCCATCTAAAACATAATACAACCGATAAAAATATTCCGTATCATATTCAAGGCCATCATCTTCAAAATAATTTGTGATCAAGGCTTCTGATTGGATATTGTCTGTAAATTCAATATTAGTAGAACGTTCTAATATGAAATAATTAAAATTATCACCTGTTACAGAGTCCCAAGTTAATGCAACGTATGTTTCAGATGGATACATTGCGAAACCTGTAGGTGCAGCAAGAGTTGTCTCAAAAGCCCCCATGTCTGGAGCAGAACCGATATACTCAGTGATATCCTCTTGACCATCACCGTCAGTATCTGCAGTCCCAGCATCAATACAGGGAGAGTCTGCCTGCAGAGTATACTCACCATTGTTGGTATCCAGAAAATTTGGATTTTCATTAATATTCCCTTCACCATCCCAGGCACCCTGGACATCGCTGTAAGTGATATTAGCAGTACCCTCATATAGCCATACTTCATCGCCATCATTACCCCAGATAATTGAATTTGTAATTTCCGCATGTCCAAAATTGTCAATACCTATGGCACCTCCATCTCCAAAGAAACCACCAGAACAAGTATTACCACTAACAGTAACATTTTCCAAGGTCACAGATATACCATCAATAGCAATTCCACCAACATATGATTCAGAATTATTATCAACTACAGCAACACGCGTAAGGGTAGCACCATCACCATCCAATAACATTCCACCTCCAAGACCCGGGGCAGAATTTTCGCTAATAAGACAATTGGTAAGGATAGGCCATGACCCTGTCCATGCCAATAGTCCACCAGAACTATTTCCACTTGAATTTCCAGTAATGGCACAGTCCGTAAACAGAGGATTTGAATATAATGTCCAGACACCACCTCCGCTCATATTTGTAGAGTTATTACTTATTGTAATATTACTAAGTGAGGGATTTTGGTCACCCCATTCAGCAAGCGCGACACCACCACCATAAGTTGCAGTGTTACCACTTATGGTTGAATGAGCAATGGACCATTCAGGAAAGCTATTATATGTACTTATCATGGATTCACCCGAAGCCCATATGCCACCTCCAAAACTAGGCGAAATATTATCACTAATAGTGAGATTGGTAAATACACCACCAGTTGCTATCAACATCATTCCGCCACCATTACCCAGACCTCCAGCATCATCATAGCCAAGGGACTGGTTATTCGTGACCTCTATGTCACTCAATGTGACATTAGATACATAGGAATAGACACCACCACCTTGGAAGGTACACTGATTATTTCGAATCTTAACATTTGATACGGTTGGGCCGTCAACATTGAAGAAGGATAGACCACCACCATTATGAGAATGGTTATTCTCAATTATCAAGTTTTCAATAATTGGGGTACTCGTCTTAGGTGGCTGGTTCATATCATATATATCATCAGCTGTTATCAGAAGTCCACCACCACCCGTACATCCAAGACCTTCACTATAACCATTCTTTAGTGTCATATTCGCGACTCTGACATTTTCACATTCTGGAATGATCATCACAACAGCCTCGTTGTCCTCATCTGCATTAGCGGCCAATGTTGTGGTCTCAGCCTCATCACCGATCAGATGGACATTATCAGGCATGACAATTGGAAATACTTCTCCATTACGATCACCAGAATAGACACCGGCAGCAAGATATATATTTGTGGTTGTCTCGCTACCTCTTTTCACTAGACTTAACGCATGGCGTATGGTCAGTAGAGGTTCTGTTTCTGTACCGGGATTATTATCATTTCCATCATCTGAGGAGACATAGTATGTGTCTTCTTCAATGCAACCACCGGAGATCCCTTCCATAACATATTCTGCTTCTTCCTCAACAGAATGAAGAACAAACTCATTAACACTACTATCTTCACAATTTATATCCTCGAACACACTGCCACTCACATTGATAGAACCTGCATAGCCATGTGAGTAGAAGTTCTCACCATTGCCACTGCTATTATTATCGAAATAATTATTCTGGATGTTCAATATCTCAGGTATGTCACGGGTAGAACTGGTTTGATGATCTCTGTAATCCCTATCCTCATCAAACTCAACATCATCATCATCATAAAGTGTCATTGCCCCTCCATTTGCAATACTCTGGGTGGCATTACCACCTCCAACCTGAGATGTTCCATTATTAATGAATCGGTTATATATGATCGTGGGATAAGCCTGATAAGCCATGATTGCGCCTCCAGAACGCTCAGACCTCACAATATCGCAATCAGTGAGCAGCATAGAAGTACCAATACCATCCTGCAATGTGAATCCAAGTATAGTGGGTTGGATATTGCCGAAACTAACCTGAATACAACTACCTTTTTTGGGGTTTGTCGGTGTGTTAGTCCCACTTATGATCGTCTCATGAATATTTTCATTATTGACCCATTCAGTTTCAAGGTCATCATAAATAGCATTGCTGGCAAGAACAATCTCCTTCTCAAGAATCAAGTTCTCAAAATAGATTCCCTGAGCAACAAGCACCGTATCTCCATTATTAGAGGCATCGATTCCACCTTGAATAGTCGAGTGATCATCAGGGACATTGATTACGGTGGCTGAGAGAATAGAAATAGATATTGTAGATGCATATAATGCAAATCTCATTTTAGCTCCTTGAAAATTCATACGTGTTTTTTTAGATGGTATTTCATTGATCTTTAGAATACAATTTAAAGCAATCCGAGTTTCAAAAAATTAAGAGATCAATCATTTTAAGAAAATCATTTTATTTATATGAGAAATACCGTTCAATTTCAATAAATAGAAATAAACTCCGGAGTTCACATTCTGTCCTTTATCATTGGTACCATCCCAGTTGATTGTGAGATTACCCTTTTGCCTATTTCCATGGATCAACCTATTTATGAATCTACCTTTCACATCAACTATGGATAGTTCTACCATCCCTGGATCTTGTAAATAAATGGGAATCACGGTCCTCGAATTAAATGGGTTAGGATAATTAGGATATAGTATCGTTGATATTGGTACTATTTTGCTTTGATTGATACCGACATCATCATTGAGGGATATATCAAGTACCAAGGGTAAATGATCCGAAGCTACTTGCGTATCATCCCATTGTAATTCATAATAATCTAAAGCAATATCATCCATCGCAAGTGTGTTCAATATATAGTATTTAGCAGTATCAATAGTCGCATCTGAATAAAAAACATAGTCTAGTTTACCAGGATTGAATGAGGATCCATCTTTACGCCATGTGTACCCCATACGTTTATGAGTATGACGTGGAAAAAGATCAATGATAGCAGTTGAATCCCAATCGGGTAAAAAATCATTTCCATACTGAACTTCATCTTCGATATCTCCATCTCTGATTGTCTCAACTTGCTGTCTGTATCCAACATAGTTAAAGTCCCCTACATGAACAAATGGTGTACCGTATTCTAATGCAAATGGCCCTGATTCATTTGTGACCCAGTCTCTCCATACCCCGGCGAATTCATCTACTTGTTGCTGGCGGCCTTCATTATTGTCGCAACATGATAAATGAGAGTTAAATATTAGAAGATCTTTTCCAAGTTCATCTTCTGTATCTAGTAATGCAGCCATAGTTCGTTCTGAACTGATCATATTTGCATCATGTGTGATTGGAAACCGTGAAAGCACAACTAGATCGTTATATGTCCAGCTCGCATGCCATTCTTCGCTTGGGAACCAGGACTGGATTATATTTTCTATATCATTCCAATCTCCATGCTCTTGAAGAGCAATAACATCAGGGTCCAGTGCTTGCAAAATACGTTTAAAATGTATTTGTCTGTCACTATCAAGTATCCCCTCGTTCCAAGTGTTATATGACACTAACCTTATATCTTGTTCATTTGATCTTTCAAGAGTAATGGGTTGTGGTAATGGCACAATATCATCGCCAATTGAAAAAGGGATACCTCCAGACTCATCAGGGACAAGATCTCCATCCTCTTCTATTTCGGAAAAAACTAGTGTCCCTTCATTTAATGACTGGGAACCATTTATAGTCAAAGGAGCTGAGTCTCTGGCTATTGCAATCTCAAATTCTGTGGATGTAATGGTAGGGGCGATACGTAATGTTAGGTCATTCTGATATAGTTCAGTTTGCTGCCCATCGAAATATTTATAACCCGAACGATTTCCAAAGGTCCAGTCTAATTCAGCCCCAATACCATGTACAAAATAGCCGGTTGATGAATCATTATCAGCATCGATATATAAATGGAAATCATTCCAGTCCTGCATCAAGAAATCACCATTATAAAAGTTGAAATAGATAAATAAGAATTGTGAATCATAAGTGATCTTTAAGCTTGAATAATCTGCACTTAAACCATCACCTTCCGTATCATTATACGCGACAGGAACATCAACCCAGTCTTCAAATTTTCCATCGATGCTGATCGGGTGTCCGCAGAATAGGTAGGTAAAAATAAAGGGGCCGATGAAACTGCATCTTAGCCCCTTTGGTCGTTTTCTTAATAGGTTTTTACTATGCATCCATCATATCTAAAACTAATCGAACGCCCCAACCTGTAGCACTTCCTTTGGGATCAAGACTGCTAGGTTTTCCACCCCAGGCTGTCCCAGCAATATCAAAATGAGCCCACGGTATACCTTCATCAACAAACTCTTTTAGAAATGCTCCAGCAGCAATAGAACCCGCTTGCGGCGGTGAGCCCATATTCTTGACATCGGCGATTGAACTCTGAATTTGTTTACAAAACTCTTCCCAGAGAGGCAATTCCCAAACTTTCTCACCTGTTGTTTTTGATGCTTTGCCTATATTGTCTATAAGATTATCATTTGTACCCATAATGCCCGTTGCAATATGTCCTAGAGTCACAACCATTGCGCCGGTGAGGGTTGCAAAATCAAGTATATACTCAGGGTCATAATGTTTAGAAGCATAGGAGAGTCCATCAGCAAGTATTAAACGGCCTTCTGCATCGGTATTTAAAACCTCAATTGTCTTTCCGTTATATGCTTTTAATATATCACCTGGTTTGTACGCTTTGGCTCCATTAAGATTTTCTGTTGAAGGAATTATGCCAACAACATTTAATTCAGGTTTAAGCAGAGCAAGCGCCTTGAACACACCTAGAACAAGAGCAGAGCCACACATATCAAACTTCATTTCATCCATCTTACTGGCACCCTTGATCGATATACCACCTGAATCAAATGTCAAACCTTTACCAACTAAGACTTTAGGCTTTTCATCACCACCTTTCATGTATTCTAGAATAATGAATTTTGGAGGTTCGTCTGTCCCTTGCGCAACACCCGCAAGGCCACCCATACCCATTTCCGTGAATTCTTTCCTATCAAATACAGTTAGGTTCATACCTCCCTGATCTGCAATCTCTTTTGCAGAGGCTGCTAGCTTACTAGGTGTAGCTACATTCCCTGGATGGTTACCTAAATCACGAGCAAAACAGACCCCATTTCCTATCATTGCACCCCTGGCTACTGCTTCTTTTTCACATCCCAAAACAGTAGCTGATCTCAGTTCAAATATATTTTTTTCTTTTGTTTTATAATCTAAAAATTGATAGCTGCCTAAGACCAGGCCCTCTGCTATTGCCTGACACATATCGTCTTCACTTGAAAAGCACTCAATGGCGACATCATCAATTTTATTCTTTATTGCTGATCTAGAAACATGACCTGCGACCATCCGAATGGTTTCCTGATTAAATTCTTCTTTTTTACCTAGCCCTAATAATTGAACCCTTTTGCCCTCAATATAAAAAAGCTTTGATTCTCCTTCTTTACCTTTCACGTCTCCCATTTCAATAGCATTAGAGAACAATCCATCTGCAGCATCATTAATATGGCTTGCCATAGGAGTAAGACTTTTATCCTGAAAAACACCAACAGCTACAACGCTAGCTTTGGTCTCATTCCATGTTTCGTTAGATATTTCGACATTAGGTAAATGTGCCATAAGATTCCTTTTATTTTCTTTATATAATAATGGTAGCAAACTTAAATATATGATCCAACCTTTTCATGAACATAATGTGCATTTTAAAGACAATATGTTTATTCTAACTTATATGAGCGCCTTATGAACTTTTTCAAGATCAGACCTAACGAAAAACACCCCTCTATACTGTTATTCATTATGTTCTACTGTATAACAACTGCAAGCATAACAGGAGCAGCTTTTCGGGATGCCATCTTCCTCGTAAGGTTTGACAAAACATATCTCCCTTTGATGTATGTCTTCATTGCTTTGATCATGGCTATGGCAATTGAAGCCTATAAAAAATTCACTTTAGAAAAAGATCAAATAACACTGATAACTATTTCAGGATCTATTTTTTCAATTTCTCTATTGCTCTTCCAATTATATATGCCAGGTTGGGCAATACCAGTATTTTATATTTGGATGGAGATAGTAACAATCCTTTCAATAATGCAATTTTGGATTCTTGCAGGAGCAGTCTTTAATTCAAGACAAGCAAAAAGACTTTTCCCATTGATCATTGCCGGTGGATCAATTTCCGCCATAACTGCGGGTTATAGCATAAGCCCATTTGTTGAATTCTTTGGGTCACATAACATACTTTATCTTACTCTATTATTTCTAATAACTAGTATTGCAATTAGTCATTTTATCAGGCCATATGTAGATGAGCAAGCTCAGTTTCAGCCTAAAGAACAAAAAAGTAGAAACATCAAATTTGATCCCTATTTAAAAGCCATCGCAATCATGGCCTTATGCTCTGCCTTCATTTCTAGGATCGTAGATTATCAATTTAAGGTCATGTCCTCTGAGGTGTTTCCAAATCAAAATGAACTAGTTGAGTTTTTCGGGTCTTATTACATGTACACGGGATTAGCTACATTGTTTATGCAATTTTTTCTTACCGGCTATATTTTAACACGTTTTGGAATATTGATCGGCCTCATCATCCTTCCTATTGCTCTATCGATTGGATCAATTGGATTTCTTATGGCTGGGACACTACTTACCATTTTTATAACAAAATTTTCAGATCAAGTGTTCAAATTCTCAATAAATAATGCAATTCGAGAGATACTCTGGCTTCCCCTATCCATTAAAAAGAAACAGAGATCAAAACCTATTATCGATGGAACTCTAAAGTCTAGCATAGAGGGTTTTGCAGGATTAGTCATCTTTTCACTTGTCTATTTTGATTTTATGCCAGGTTCAAGAATTTATCTTCTAAGCATCATAACTGTATTAGTTACTGCCATATGGATATGGAACACTTTTAAATTAAAAAAAGGTTACGTAACTGAAATTGTAAGATCGATAGATAATAGACAGTTAAATCTTGATGTAGTGGAATTCGATGTTCATGATGTAGAGACAGTAAATACATTAGATAAGACACTGAAAGACAAAGATGAGTTTAAGCAACTTTTTGCAATTGATATATTATGGACACTGCCACTTGAACCATGGAAGGGGACAATTAGGCATTTATTTTTAAATGGATCCATCGCCATAAAAAGAGGGATCCTAGAACTTTGCTGGAATCAAGAAAGTATACTTCCTGATAAATTGATCAAGGATCAAACCAGAATATTAGATGATATAACACCATACGCCATAGCATGTGCAAATGATAGGCAGATAAAAGGCCTCAAAAATATCATCACGGATTATCTGAGCCACAAGAACACTTCATTAGCTATGGCATCTGCAGTTGCAATACTTTCTCAAGACCTGAACAATAAAGAAGCCACGCAATTAATTGAACATACTTTGGAGAATGGTGAGCAAAATAATATTTTAGAGATGATCGGATTTTTAAAGGCTGCACCACATCTTGTTGACCGAAAACATATATTGAAGTTATTTGACTCTAAAAATGATAAGATACTTAACAGTGTTCTGACCATAGTATGTAATGATCCTAAGCTTGATTATTTTGATAAAATTATAAAGTTGTTAACCGTATCAACCACCTTCACCAGTTCAGAACGGGCATTGGAATTTTATCCAAAAAATCAGGTATCCGATAGACTATTAAATATTATCTCTGATAAAGAATCTGATCAAGAGCTCCATAAAGCTTCGCTAAGAATGATTCATAACTATCACAACAAGGGCACGGTTAGGATAATATTAACATTTATGAATAATCCCAATCTATCCCTTATTGAAGAAGCTAGTGATGCATTAATCAAAATATCAAAGAAACATGCACTCGATAATGTTGAGCTATTGGAGATAAATAACAATATTGAAACTTTAGCAAAAAGAGCTTATCAATTACATAGATTCAACCACGATCTTGATAGCGACCTTAAGGCCGGTCTTATTATCGATCATATTAATTGTGACCTTGCAGCTATAACTCGAATAATTTTAAAACTTGGCACCCTAAAAGAACCAGACATTCCTATAGAAACCTATATAAGGTATATCGAAAGTAAAGATATAGAATTGTTACCCCTTGTTTTAGAGCTTGTTGAATCTACTTTTTCCTCTAAAATAATTAGACTGCTTATACCACTAATCGATCCGGAATCAGATACCTTATCATTTGCAAATGAGGCTTTTGGTCAAGAGCTGATCTCAATGGATGAAATGTTGATCTTTTGGGTAGAAAATCCCCATCGCTGGAAAACAAGTATTGCAATCCAATTTCTACTAAACAAGGAAAATACGACAATTTTAAGGTCCATTAATTGGAGCCGTATATCAGAAAAACTTTTAGAAATAGCACTATTTAATGATCATGAGAAGAATTACCTAGACAGGAATTTTTTGAATAACAAGCTTCCAAGGAAGGAGTCACAAACTATGTATTCAATACTAGAAAAAACATTGCTCTTAAAATCTGTTGATCTTTTTGAGACAATCCCCGGAGAAATACTTTCAAAGATAGCACGGATTTCAGTTGAAATTGAAACGGAAGAGAGCGAAATCATTTTTGACGAAGGCGACCATGGAGATTCATTATTCGTTATTATTTCTGGTAAGATCAATGTAACACAGAATGATAACTCTATTGCAGTTTTAGGATCGGGAAGATGTATTGGTGAGATGGCATTATTAGACCAAGAACCTAGGTCTGCTAGGGCTACATCTTTTGAAGATAGTATATTACTAAAAATACATCAGGAGGGTTTTTACGAACTTATGGCAAGTAATCCAGATATAATGAAACAGATAGTGAAAATACTAACTAGGCGAGTCAGAATGATGAATAAAAAACTTACGAATGTCCTTTCGTAAGGTCAGCTACAACACTTGGGTCTGCAAGGGTTGAGATATCACCCATATCATCTAGGTCACCTTCCGCTATCTTTCGTAAGATTCTGCGCATGATTTTTCCAGACCGGGTCTTGGGCAATGCAGGTGTAAAATGTATTTCATCTGGTTTTGCGTGAGGGCCTATATCTTTTTTAACGGATTTTAAGATACCACTAAAAATTTCATTTGATTCATTTACGCCGGTCATAAGAGTAACAAATGCATAGATACCCTGTCCTTTTATTTCGTGTGGAAAGCCAACAACTGCGGCTTCGGCAACCCCGTCAGCTTTGCCAATAGCCCCCTCTACTTCAGCAGTACCAATTCTATGGCCCGAGACATTTAAGACATCGTCTACACGCCCAGTTATCCAATAATAACCATCTTCATCTCTACGTGCACCATCTCCAGTAAAATAATAACCTGGACATTGAGAAAAGTAGACATCTATAAATCGCTTATGGTCACCATAAATTGAGCGCATCTGACCTGGCCATGACGATTTCACTGCCAGAAGTCCAGAAACATTATTTCCCTCTATTTCACTTCCATCTTCAGCTAATAATACTGGTTCAACCCCAAAAAATGGTAAGGTTGCTGAACCGGGCTTGGTGGGAGTTGCACCAGGCAAAGGTGTGATAAGTATACCACCTGTTTCGGTTTGCCACCAAGTATCAACGATGGGGCACTGACCCTTACCAACAACATCATAGTACCATTTCCACTCAGGCTCTTTAATTGGCTCTCCTACTGAACCCAATAATCTCAAAGAAGATAGGTCTTTAGAATTAACCCATTCATTTCCTTCCTTCATTAGTGCACGCAAAGCAGTTGGTGCAGTATAGAACTGATTCACTTTATGTTTGTCAACTACATCCCAAAAACGTCCAAAGTCGGGATAATTTGGTACACCTTCAAACATAATAGTTGTCGCTCTATTTGATAATGGTCCGTAAATAATATAAGAATGACCAGTAATCCAACCCAGGTCTGCTGTACACCAATAGATATCTCCTGGATGATAATCGAACACAATTTGATGCGTGAAAGATGCATAGGTAAGGTATCCACCAGTTGAGTGCAATACACCCTTTGGTTTACCTGTTGACCCAGATGTATATAAGATAAAAAGCGGGTCTTCTGAGTCCATGACCTCTGGTTTACAATTTGCACTCACTCCTGAAATTGCTTCATGCCACCATATATCACGATCAATATCCATTTCAATGGGCTCACCAGTCCTACTGACAACTACAACATGTTCAATAGATGGAGTCTCACTTACAGCGCGGTCAGCATTTATTTTCATTGGAATATTTTGTTTAGTTCCTCTGACACCAGTGTCTTGGGTCACAAGTACCTTACATTCAGAGTCGTTAATACGATCTCTTAGTGAGTCACTTGAAAATGCTCCAAATACCACAGAATGGACAGCTCCTATTCTTGCACATGCAAGAACAGCTACTGCTAATTCAGGTATCATTTGCATATACAAACACACTCTGTCACCTTTTTTGACACCCAGGTCTTTTAAAGCATTCGCAAACTGGGAGACTTCTTTTAAGAGTTCATTATAAGAAAATTTTCTTGATTGGTTCGGGTCATTCCCTTCCCAAATAATTGCAATATCTTCACCATGACCTTCTTCTATGTGTCTATCTAAGCAATTATAGCATGCATTTAGTTTTCCTCCAGAAAACCATTCGATCTGTCCCTTAAAAAAATCAAAATCTCTAACATCATTCCATGGATGGTACCAACTAAGTCTGCGAGCAGTTTTTTCCCAAAACTCTAGGGGTTCATTAATTGAATGTTCGTAAAGTTCCCTATATTGCTCTAAAGATGATATATGCGAGCGAGCTGAGGTTTTAGGGTCTGGCTTGAATATTTTATCCATTACGTATATCTACGGCTTCTTATTATGAGCAATTTTCTCAAAGGAGCCATCCTGCATTTTCTTTACTGATACAAATGTGAATTTAGCAGTGCAGGCTATGATCTTATCGACATCTTTTGTTTCTTTGTAGGCATCTATTTGAATGACAATCGATGAATTGCCTGTAGATATGATCTGTGCCTCAAAATTCACCCAATTACCAACATAGACTGGTTCTCGAAATTCAATAGCATCGATGGCTCGAGTAAGAGCAGCATCTGCTTGTGTATCTTTTAAAAAACGGTGTACAGCCTTAGATGCAGAGATATCCATCCAAGATACCATCTGACCACCAAAAAGTGTTCCAAGGACATTCGCATCCTGAGGCATTACAAGTTGTGAATATTTAATTATAGGTAAATTCATAGAATGTCTATTATAAAACTAAATATATTGTTTTTAAGAACTTCAAATAGAAAAAGCCCCGTTGAAAAACCCTCGGAAAAAACTTTTTTCCCTGAAGAGCACGCCACATCAACGGGGCAGAATCTAGACTAAAATTATATCACAAATTAATTTTAAATCAACATATTTAGATATTTTATTTTTTACCAAAGTCTGCAGCTATTTTTTCTCCAGCTTTAAAGTCAACTTTAATAAGTAAAAGGCCACCTAAAATAAATAGTACTACAATAGAAAGAATGCCGGTTCTAGGGTTTCCAGTCATGACAGTTATCCATCCAACTAATATTGGTCCGATAACAGCAGCAAATTTTCCAAGCATATTATAGAAGCCAAAAAACTCTGCTTCCTTGCCCTTAGGAACAAGCCTTGTAAAAAGACTTCTGCTAAGTGATTGGATGCCTCCTTGAAATATCCCTATCATAGCTGCAAGTATATAAAAATGTATTATATCGGTCATCATATAACCAAGAAGTGTTATTATTCCATATCCTGCTATTGCAACTAGAACCGCATTCTTTATTCCAATTTTCTTAGCAAACCAATTATATAATAATGCCGCTGGGAACCCTATAAATTGAACCATGAGAATAGCAGTTATAATATCACCAGCCGCGAACCCAAGCGAGGAAGCTATTTTACCTGCCATCCTAACTATCGTCGCCACACCATCCTCATATAGCCAGAATGCGAGCAGAAAAGTGCCTATTATCTTCATTTCTCGAATATTATCATAGGTCTCTCTTAGCTGACTAATGCCACTAAATACTGCCTTACTTAATGGTACGGAATTACTATTCTTAGGTTCAGGTAAAAATATGATAATAGGTAGAGTAAAAACTGCCCACCAGATTGCAACGGTTAAAAATGATATTTTTATGGCAGTTGATGAGTCAGGAATTCCAAACCAGTCAGGATTTAGATACATTAATACATTTACAGCAAACAATGATCCACCACCAAGGTATCCCAAAGAATATCCCAATGCTGATACATAATCAACCTTTTCACGGCTTGCTACTGCTGGTAAAAGGGAATCATAAAAGATATTCCCAGCCATGAAACCTATGGTTGCAATTACATAGAAAAATACTGCCAACTGCCACTCACCTTGCTCAACGAACCATAGTGACGCTGTCATTAATACTCCAAGAAAAGCGAAAGTAATTAATAATTTCTTTTTAGCAGACCCCCTGTCAGCAATGGCTCCTAAAAATGGTGAGACCAGTGCGATGAATATTGACGAAATTGAATTTGCCAGGCCAAGTTGGTATGTACTCTGGATAACATCATCAGGATTAGAATAGAATTTTTCAAAAAATATAGGGAAAAATCCAGCCATCACTGTAGTCGAATATGCAGAGTTGGCCCAATCATAAAATGCCCATGAAATTACTTTTTTTCTATTTGTCATAATTAGTTTTACCAGGCTTGGTAATATGTTGTGATCCCAGCATAAATTTTCCAGCCTTCATCAATACTACTGGCAGCTAAAGTTGTTATTGCACCTGCATAAAGATCAAAAGGTATCGGACCAAAACGATATTTTGACAATGAATTCATTAACCATATTTCAACTTTTAGATCGGATCTATTGTAGGATGGTGAATTACCTGCAAATTGCTCCATCCATTGGTCCCATTCAGGATCTTTTGAAATATAATTATCTTGACCCTTATATATTGTGCAGATCTCACCACGTATACGTAACCTGTTCTTGAATCTTTCAACCTCAGCCCCCAAATTGAACCTGATGCCATTACCAAGATCGAATTTATAGCTATTACCTACCAAACTTAATATTGAATCTGGATGAGAGTGCCCACCTGAGAATAATAAAGCAGGAGTATTTAGTGTTGTAGTACTACTGAATTGTCCCATGAACTGACCATATACTCTGCCAATATACTTATATTGAAGATTTTTACTACCATAAACACCAACAGAGATCCTACTGACACCTTTTCCAATATCAATTTCGTTAAATTGCTTTCTCCTAGAATCGAGAAATTGTGACAAAGTTTTACCATATGGTATACTTATGAAGACCTGTCCATAAACTGCATCTCCTTGACTTTCCAGTGCCCATGTAGGGGTACCTGATAATAATGCAGTTGCTCCAATTTTAACATCATCTATCCCTTTACCTTGTTTCTGTGCTGGATAATAATATGAAACAAGGTCTGATAGTGAAACAGAATCTTTGTTAATGCCTGGAGGAAGAAAAGCCTGGTCAACCAGAAGATTATTAAGAGGGTCATCTTGTGAATGAAATGCCCATTTGACGGAATAATTTCCATTATTGGTGTAGTACATATCATAGATCAGTTGTAATGTATCTTTCAAGCCCCGACGCAGATTGGAAAAGGAGTTTGAATTAATAAATGTATTAAAGTGTTGTCTTGCCTCTTGATGGTAATCCACGAGTCTTTGTGCACCTTGGATCGAACCTATTGAATAATCTGAAAATGATTGACTAATGGTATATGAATCAATAAATGGTATTGAAACACTCAAGGTTATTTCATTGGACATTCCATATTCCAAATCAATTTTTCTACCAGTAATTATTTGTTTACGTTTTTCTGAAAAATTACCTATTGGTGACATCCCTTGTGTAGTATCTATCTCTTGTGGGCCAAGAACGGGTAATGAGAAACCATGAATTGAATTAAAATTGGTCATCCACTTTTCTACTGTATTTAAAGAATCTATATAAACGGTACCATTATGATATAGATCAAAATTAGATGAAAACCTGACAGAATCATTGTGAACAGTATGATCAAAATATTTCCTTCCGACACCCTGAAGTGAAAATTTATTATTTTTTAGGTTCCACGATGACTCAGATGTGTTACTGCTAATTGAAATACGAAAAACATTTCGAGGGACGGTAGGTAATATCTGAGCCTCTAATAATACTTGAATTGTAAAAAGGAAGATTATTAGTCTCATTAGTATATGAGAAATGATTGCCTGAATTCGCTGAACTTATATACATCCTTAGCCCAAATTGCTGGTAGATGATCTATTGGTTTATTCTGAGCAGATAATATTCGCAATTCATTCGATCCAAAAAGTTTATCTACATAGTCGTCTTTCTCCCATTGGAATTCGCGAGGGTGTAGCCGTTGTATAAGAAGCATTAATGTGGTAGCGGTCACGATGGGTTTATATTCGTCTTTATCCTTAATTACTATTTGGATGCCACTACAAGATTGGCCATCGAACTTTGGAACTTTCGAATGGTAAATTGAGCCACTTGGACGATATTTAATTTCAAGAAATTCTACGCCTGGCAATTTTTGGTCATTAAGTTTTTCCAAAAGAAATGAGGTCGCTAACCATGGAGCACCTACTACCATATAAGGCAATTCGGTTCCGAAACCAATATTCATATTTGTACCTCTGAAAAGGTCCATCCCAGTGTAAGCTAATATGTTACCTTGGTCAATAAGAAATGGCTTAGGATTACTCCAGTTTGATCCAGTTTGGTCAAACCACATTTCTCGCTGCCAGTTAGACATTGGAACTATTTTAAGGTCAACCCTTTTTGAACCTTTCGTCCAACCCATCTCATTTATAATAACCGAAGCTTCTGCAAGCGTTAGACCATGACGGATAGGAAATAAATGATAAGATTCAAAAGATTGGAATTCAATTCTTGGTACTGGACCATTCACAATATCGCCTCTAATTGGGTTAGGCCTATCTAGCACCATTATAGGGACTTTATGTTCCGATGCAGCCTCAAAGACCTTAGACATAGTAGCTATAAACGTTGAGTACCTACTACCTGTATCCTGGAAATCTATTAAAATCAGATCAATATTATCCATAACCCAATGCGGCGGATATAGATAGGTATCGAAAAGATCAATTATCTGAGCTCCATGAGTTGGTTCTATCTTGTCTCTTCCAATCAACTTTGCACGATTATCATCTATACCCCAAATACCATATTCGAGTGCCAGTAAAAATGAAATGTGAATATCTTTCGCATCCTTTAAAAGGTCCAAAATATGTTTACCATTTTTATTAACTGCGGTATGATTAGACAATAATGCTATAGATTTATTTTTTAGAGGTTTAAAATCCATCTGCTCAATGATATCTAGACCCGTATACACATCAGATAAAAATGACAGGTCAGGAATTGGCATAATGCTAGAATGACGCAATGTATATGGCGTGTTATCGTCACCATGAACCCTGGCTGAGCTAAGTAAAAAAAATACAAATAGGACTCTGATTATAATCATTTGGTCGGTTGAAATTAGTTGGAACACTATGAAATCGACAAAGAAAACTCTTGTTTGATCAGCACTATTGATTTTAAGCATATTTTTTGCCACATTTGGCGCACTTATGAGCGAATCTATTAATAATAACAGTGGCGGTTTCGCCAAAACGACCGATTTCAAATGGTTTGGAATTGGTGTAGTCGTATTTATTCTAATTGGTATTCTGTTGCCTACACCAGAGTCTATGACAGCAAAGGCTCAGGAACTATTTGGTAGTGATTTATCCTCTGATGTAACACTAAAAGCAACCCATATCAAACTGACAATTGCTTTGCTGGCTACCTGCGTGGTTTTCTTCGCGACAGAAGCTGTACCTATGCCTGCAGTCGCATTATTGATCGGATTGGTACAGCTATTTTTTGGGATCACTGCACCTAAAACAATTGCCCTCACCTATGCCCATGATGCTGTATGGTTCATAGCCGGGTCATTGGCCCTTGGTGCAACTCTCGTTAAGTATGGACTCGATAAGCGAGTAGGTATGCTAGTGGTAAACCTCGCCGGGACAAAAACTCGTTCAATTGTAATTGGGATTCTTTTAGGCACTGCAATCCCCACTGCTTTTGTGGGTGAGCATGCTGTTGCAGCAATGTATGTTCCTATTGCACTTGCACTTTATACATTAACAAATAAATCTACTCCATCACCAAAATTAGGGACCTTACTTATGGTAACTATTGCTGTTGGGTGTATGATTGGTGGACCAATGAGCCCTACTGGTGGCGCACGGAATGCACTC
>CENP01222711.1_pt1 | contig 19094 bp, 17 predicted proteins | sample 361281 | NCBI WGS metagenome assembly CENP01 (sample SAMEA2591122, study PRJEB7988) | marine metagenome | biome: marine biome (ENVO:00000447); feature: deep chlorophyll maximum layer (ENVO:xxxxxxxx); material: saline water (ENVO:00002010), including plankton (ENVO:xxxxxxxx) | depth 70 m | reverse complement strand
CCGCCGGTGTAATTCAGATGCACTTGCCCAGCACGAAGCCGACGAGCAAATTGCATTAGTTGCGCAGGATCCTCTCCGGAAACATATGCGGCAAGCCCATATGGCGTATCGTTTGCGATCGTCACCGCTTCATCAGCGTCGTCATATGTTGAGATTGACAGGACAGGACCAAAGATTTCTTCCCTGAAAATCGACATATCGGAAGTGACCTCAGCGAACACGGTCGGTTTAACAAAATACCCTTTTGACAGACCATCCGGTCGTCCCATGCCCCCAGTGACAAGCATCGCGCCCTCATCAATCCCTGACTGGATAAGATGCTGGACCTTATTAAATTGCACGTCACTAATAACCGGGCCCAGTTGCGTCTGATCGTCTTCAGGATTACCCACTGTGATCGACTCGGATGCCTCTTTGGCTATCTCGATAGCTTCTTGATGCCTTTCTTTCGGCACCAACATACGCGTAGGTGCATTACAGGACTGGCCCGTATTCTCCATACAGGCCAGAACACCATCTCGCACGGACATTTCCAGCGCCGCGTCGTTCAAAACAATGTTGGCAGATTTACCACCTAACTCCTGACTCACTCTTTTGACGGTCTCGGCAGAACCTTTCGCAACAGCAACGCCTCCGCGAGTGGACCCTGTAAATGAAATCATATCGATATCAGGATGAGCAGACATCGCCTCCCCTACAATGGGACCGAAACCATCGACCAAATTAAATACACCCGCCGGAACTCCCGCCTCATCAATAACCTCGGCGATCACGTGCGCAGAAATCGGAGATAGTTCGCTGGGCTTCAAGAGAGTAGTACAACCCGACGCTATTGCGGGCGCAATCTTTGAGACAATCTGATTGATGGGCCAGTTCCAAGGCGTAATCAGCCCACAGACACCGATCGGTTCGTAGCGAATTAGAAACTTCTCGCGCTGCTGCTCAAATTCGAATTGCTCCAGCACCCGAATTGCTGTCTTAAGATGGCCCAAGCCCACCGCCGTCTGAGCACCGAAAGCGAGATGCCCAGGCGCTCCCATTTCCTCGCGGATCGCCTCAGCGATATCATTAAACCGCTTCTTGTATAGATTTCGAACCTCGGTGAGGAGCTCTACTCGCTCCTGTTTAGAAGTTTGGGAGAAGGAATTGAACGCTTTTCGCGCTGACACTACTGCACGAGTAACATCCTCGGCTGTTCCCGCGCCAATCCTCGCCACTACCTCTTCTGTTGCCGGGTTCAGAACATCGATTGAATCATCCGACACTGGATCGGTCCACACTCCGTTCATATAGAACTGCCGATGCTCCTTTATTTTTTGGGTGCTCATTATCAGGTCTCCTATCTGACAACTTTTGCTCTGATGGAACTTACTGTACCTGGTCAAGGTAAGACTTCATTCGCTCTTGATTCATAGCTACCGTAGGCTCCATCGGCTTCCATCTCGCAATTGCGTCATCTCTATTGACCGCTTTGCCTACTTGGATTACCCCCACCATACCCAGGACGAAATGTGGAGTGCACTTGTACAAGTAAACCCCTTCCTGAGAAAATGTTATCGTTGCAGTCTCCCCCATACCTGTGATGAACGCAGATTCTGCCGATGGTGAAACAAATGATTCGGCGTTGTGGGAGGCATCGGAAGGCTTGAAAGTCACTGTGTCGCCAACTTCTACTTTTAAATATCCCGGGTTGAACACCATCATTTCACCATTTGCGCCAGTTGTTACGGCATCGACTGTATATTCGGCAGAATGCGCAACCGGACTAGTAATGAGAGCGAAAAACGATACAAACACAAAAATTTTATTCATAATCTTTTCCTAAATGATTTGGCTGCTATCAAACACTGCGTAAAAAATACTGATCATCATTTTTTTAGCTTGCTTCACCGACCGTTACCCATATTGTCTTTGTCTGCAGATATTGATCGAGCGCCTCTACACCATTATCTCTGGCGAGCGAACCGGAACGTTTGAAACCACCAAAAGGTGTCTTGATATCTCCCTCTGAAAAACCATTTACCGAAACGGTTCCGCAAGGAAGTCGCCTAGAAAGATAGATTGCTCGATCTATGTCTTTCGTGTAGATCGTTGCATGGAGGCCATAATCTGTGTCTTTCGCGACCTTCAAGGCATCGTCGATGCCGCTTATTGGCAAAACACCCAACACAGGCCCAAAGATCTCTTCTCTGGAAATTGCCATGTTAGGTGTAAGATCGGCGAATACAGTAGGTGGAATAAAAAATCCTGGCGACGCAATTGAACTCCCGCCGCTCATGAGTCTTGCCCCTTCATCGCTACCTTGTTTGATATATGACATCACCTTCTGGAAATGTCTGTGACTCACCATCGACCCAATGTCCGTCTCTGGATCGAGCGGATCTCCAACCTGGAACTGCTGGGCACGACTAACTACTCTTTCAAGAAACTCGTCGACCAGGGATGCATCGACGAGTTGCCTCATATTCGCTGAACAATTTTCTCCTCCATTCCAAAACGCTGCCATTGCAGCATTTTCGATAAGATCATCGTTCAAATCAGCATCGTCCAGCACGATGAACGGACTCTTCCCTCCCATCTCAAGGCCCACTCCCTTTATGTTGCTCTCGCCGGAGTAGCGCATAAAGTAGCCGCCCACCTCAGTGGATCCCGTAAATGACACCACATCAATATCTTCGTGACGGCCAATAGCCTCCCCAGCCGTCTCACCCAGCCCGGGAGTAATATTCAATACACCCGGAGGCACCCCGGCTTCGGCGGCGAGCTCAGCAAGATACAGCGCACTGAGAGAAGTTTCTTCTGCCGGCTTAAGCACCACGGAACATCCTGAAGCTAAAGCAGGCGCCAATTTCCAGGCGGCCATTAACAGAGGGAAATTCCAGGGCACAACCAGACCAACAACACCAATGGGCTCTTTCACAATTAGAGCGAGCGCTTCCTCGCCAGTCGAAGCGACTTTTCCGAATCTTTTATCAATTAACTCTGCATACCATTGAAAGCAAGAAGCGACTTCGACTGAGATCTCTTGATGACAGTCAGTAATAGTCTTTCCGCTATCAATGCTCTCCATCACAGACAAGACACCGGCGTGGCATCGAACTAATTCCGCAAGTTTAAGCAGTACCTCTTTTCGATTTTCAGGAGCCGAGCGTGACCAAATTCCATCTTCAAATGAAGCCCTAGCAGCCTTTACCGCGTTATCAATGTCCTCGGCGTGACAATGTGATACCGCGCAAATGAGCTCCCCAGTAGCAGGGTTAATGCTCTCGAATTTGCGCCCTGAAATGGCTTCCGTAAATACTCCATTGACAAAAGCTTGCGTTCGCAGAGGTAATTCACTCGTCAGCTTCGTGATTTCAGTTTTATCCAAATCGGTCATTTTTCTTCTTTTATCGTCCAATAATTTTTCGAGAGACACTGTATCAGATGGGCTGTGCTTATCGAATCAGTCCATCGGATGAAAACGTTCGCTTCATCTTAAATTATTCCAGATTTCTTTTTTATTGAGAATGATTCTTATTATCACTAAAGGGATATGGGGATCAATTAAGCGGGGCTCACGGCCTCGAGGAATATCTCGAGTTGAAAAGCATTTGCCCCAACTAATTAGTCGTTAAGCGAATGGCTCACTATCCGATAACAGTTTTCCCAAAGACTTGCCTGCAAGCACGTCCCACTGCATGAGAGACCAGGGCGTGAAATCCTCGGGTCGAGAAGCAATCAACCGATCCAGGTCGGAAAAAGAAACAAAATTGGTTTCCGAAACCTCGGCACTGTTGGGTTTTGGGAGTTCATCTGACCGCGCAACAAAGACATGACAAATTTCATGCTCTGTTCCAACATCCAGATACTCCTCCCTGTACTCGAATTTGTAGCAGAAGAGAGGCTTCACGCTTATGCCTAGCTCCTCGATTGCCCTCCTTTTCACAGCCGCATCGACAGTTTCTCCAGCCCTTGGATGGCTGCAGCAACTGTTTGACCAAAAACCTGGCCACAACATTTTTACCTCTGATCTGCGATGAATCAGGAACTCTTCGCGAGAATTCAGAATGTGCAGCGAGAAAGCCCTGTGCCGTCGGCCCGCCCCAATGTGACACCTGTCTTTTGACATCGTGCCGGTTAACTCGTCGTTTTGATTAACCAGACACAGTTTTTCCTGGAGAATCGGGCCGGGAATACTCACCATCTTCATCATTAGTCTTGTTTAGGTTAGAATTTTAGCTACCTGAAAAGTCTAATATTCACGTTTGTCACACATCCGAGATTTAGATTCATCCTAGATATTATTGGAATTCTATTTTTCTTTAGCATTTCTTTACAAATCTTTCATGAATTTAAAAAAGCTGTTTCCCGAAACCCTATAACAAAACTTTTGGAGATTCTGAATGGAGAACATGCTTCAACCGACTGATTTAGTCGGCGTAACTTTCTGGCTCATTTCGATTGCGATGGTTGCTGCAACCGTATTCTTTTTTCTTGAGCGTGATCGCGTTGTTGGAAAGTGGAAAACTTCCGTAACGGTTGCGGGTCTTGTAACCCTAATTGCTGCCGTCCACTACTTTTATATGAGAGAAATTTGGGTCGTGCTCGGCGAGAGCCCAACTGTATATCGCTATATAGATTGGCTGCTGACCGTTCCGCTGCAAATTATCGAATTTTTCTTGATCTTGGCGGCGATTGCTGTTGTCCCCACCTCCTTGTTCTGGAAATTACTGGTCGCATCTGTCGTAATGTTAGTTGGCGGATATATGGGTGAGGCTGGATTCATAAACGTCACCGTTGGTTTCATAATTGGAATGATTGGCTGGCTCTACATTATCTACGAAATTTTCGCCGGAGAAGCCAGCAAAATTAACGCCAGCAGCGGAAACGTTAACAGTCAAATGGCGTTTAAAACGATTAGGCTCATCGTAACTATCGGCTGGGCGATTTATCCGATTGGTTATGTCATGGGTTACATGACCCAGTCTGCGAGTATTGATTCGCTAAATATCATTTACAACCTCGCCGACTTGGTGAACAAGATCGCGTTCGGAGTTGCTATCTGGCTGGCAGCGACGCGAGATTCCGCAAGGATCGAAGCGGAAAAGGCTTCCAGCTAACTCAACGAACACGCCCCCTTTAGGGGTACCTAACTCGCATTGAGTTAGGTACCCCTTCAGGGGCGTGACTTTGATCATTCGTTTTATCAGAAGTGGTCTTTAAACCTTAAGAATGGTTCCTCTAGAAAAAACGCCCCTAACGGCTCTCGCACTCATCCTATGGCCAATGCGCCTCTAGCGCTTGTCATTGGCTCAGGCTTCGGCGGCATCGCTTCTGCGATCCGATTGAGGGCTAAAGGTTACCGTGTAAAACTAGTCGACCGTTGTCAAAGGCTCGGCGGTCGTGCTCAAGTTTTTCATAGGGGCGGATTTCAACATGATGCGGGCCCTACAGTCATCACAGCCCCCTTCCTCTTTGACGAACTGTTCTCCCTTTTTGGAGAGCGTCGACAGGACTACGTTGACTTTATCCCCCTAGAACCCTGGTATCGGTTTCACTTTTCAAATGGGGGCATTTTTGATTACGGTGGGACAGTCGAAGATACCGAATCTCAGATCAGGAAGATCAATCCAGCTGACGTGGCTGGCTACAGGGCTCTACTAGAGGAGTCGCGGAAGCGATTCGAGATAGGGTTTACGCAACTCGCCGATCAACCTTTTCACTCAATAACCAACATGATGAGGCAGATCCCTAACCTTGCACGATTGCGGGCGGATAAAAGTGTCTACGATCTGGTTTCTCATCACATCCAACATGATGACCTGCGTCAGGCTCTGTCAATGCAGCCTCTCCTGGTCGGAGGCAATCCCTTTCAAACCAGCAGCATATACAACCTGATTCACTACCTGGAGCGAAAATGGGGGGTTTTCTTTGCGAAAGGAGGCACCGGTGCTCTCGTTGACGCGCTCGAACAGTTGATGCTGAAAGCAGGCATTGAGATTGAAACTAACTGCACCGTTGATCATTTGACAATAAAAGACCGCGTCGCGACTGGCGCTGTTCTTGAAAGCGGGAAGAGTCTTCACGCGGATATTGTTGTCTCAAACGTGGATCCTAACTTCCTGTTTCGGCACATGGTGCCCGAAGAAGAGCAACGTACTTCCCTAAAGATAAAACGACGGGTGACTGAACTGTCGATGGGATTGTTCGTCCTGTTTTTCGGGAGTAATCGGAAGTTTCCTGACGTTGCTCACCACACTATTTGGCTAGGACCTCGATACAAAGCGTTGCTTGAGGATATCTTCAAAAATAAAACGCTTGCGGAAGACTTTTCTTTATACATACATCGTCCGACCGCTACTGACCCAACGTTTGCCCCTGAAGGTATGGACTCGTTTTATGTCTTGGCGCCAGTTCCCAATTTAACAGCGAATATTGACTGGTCACTGGAAGCCCCGCGCCTCAAGTCTCGAATCCTCTCTGCGCTTGATAGGACGTTATTACCGGGAATTACTGAGAGCGCCGTTGAGGCCTTCTGGATGACGCCGGAGGACTTCTCAAAAGATTACCTCAGCGAAGCGGGCGCAGGCTTCTCGAGCTCTCCGACACTTCAGCAATCCGCCTGGTTTCGATTCCATAATCAAGCGGAGGGTATTCAAAACTTATTTATCACTGGGGCGGGAACCCACCCCGGTGCTGGCCTTCCTGGGGTACTTTGCTCAGCCAAAGTAATTGAAAAATTAATTCCCTCTTTCCAAAATTTACAGCAATTTGATAACGCTGCATGAATACGTCAATTTTCGAAAATACGCTTCCCCTGAAAAATATCAAGCCATCATCTGTTTTTGCACACGACTCCGTTATGCGGAATCGCGGACGATCTTTTTATTTCGCAAGTAGATTTCTGGATCAGACTACCGCTGAGAGAGCGGCGCGCTTATACGAATTTTGTAGGGCTATAGATGACATCGCTGACCGATCGACTTCGAAAAATGAGGCGCGAGATCGTCTTGATCAGGTCTTAGCAGAATTAGAAGGCAGCGTTCCTCCCGGAAAACTTACTCAACAGCTTTTTCTGCTCGCGGAGGATACCGATCTCGATCCTCGTGCTGCAATTGAGCTCGTCAAGGGATGTCGGTCTGATTTATCTGAAGAAGTTCTTATTCAGAATGAAGAGCAGTTGATCCAGTATTGCTACCAAGTCGCGGGGGGCGTCGGCATCATGATGTGTGCTGTCCTGGGGGTGAAGGACTCTCGAGCTATACCCCACGCAATCGATCTGGGAATTGCAATGCAGCTAACAAATATCACGAGAGATATTTCTGAGGATGCTCGCTCTCAAAGACGATATCTTCCGACAACTTTTGTGGGCACTCTGTCTTGTACAGAAGTTCTGTCATCCTCTAATGCATCACTGGAACATATTTGCGAAGCCGTAGATAGAATCGTCAATCTCGCAGATCGGTATTACAAAAGTGGTCGGGAAGGATTTTGCTTCCTGCCTGCTACCTCGCGGCAAGCCATTGCCATAGCCGCAAGCGTGTATCGACAGATCGGAATTAGAGTCCGTGCCAATACAGAGGCGAGCCTTACGCGACGGACGGTTGTGCCACAATGGGAAAAATTAGTCTTGGCTTCGGCAGCGTTAATCAAGGGTCTGCTCCCAAGCGCTACGCGCGACTTGCCCACTCACGACCCAACCCTACATCAGGCCATCCGGAGTTATCCTGGAGCAAATCCCGAAGCGTGATGGACTTCAATGAAAGAAGCACATCCATACTATGATCTGATCGTCATCGGCGGTGGTTGTGCAGGGTTATCTTTAGCCCGATTACTCATTGAAAATGAATCCACCATGCGAGTCCTTATTCTTGAACATCGCGACACATACTCAGATGACAGGATTTGGTGTTTTTGGGAAAAATCTGACCATTCCCTGAAAAATCTTGAGGCGAAAGCCTGGGCATCCTGGCAGTTCTCTTGCGCCGACGATGATATTTACTCCCATAAGTCGGATAGCGATCTCGCCTACCGATGTATTCGATCCGGGTCATTCTATAAACACATTCAGAATCACATCGACAAGTCGGCTCATCTTTCATTAATGATGTCCGTTCGCGTAAACGATATTCAGGAGAACGCTCAATCGGTCAGTCTAACGACTGACCGAGGTGAATTCTGCTCACGATGGGTGATCGACACTCGTCCGTTGCAAGATCACGTCGCTGAAAGACTTTTTGGTCAACATTTTCTTGGCATAGAAATTGAATGTGATCAAGAAGTGTTTGATGATCGGGTTGCTCAAATCATGACAAACATGCAGCAAGATGAGTTCGGATTTCGTTTTACTTACTTGCTGCCATTTTCCAAAAGACGTGCACTTTTTGAGGAGACCCGCTTTACAAGATCAGCTTCTGAAGAAGTATTGGAAACCGAGCTCCAAGACTCTATTAAAAAGAAAATCAAAGGGGTAGGTTTTCAGGAGTGTCGTCGAGAGAGGGGCTTTATACCCATGTCTTGCAACACCAAACCTGCTCAGCAGAACAGCCGCATAGTCCAAGTCGGAGTCACTGCAGGCGCAGCCCGACCATCCACGGGTTATGCTTTTTTACGCATCCAAGCCTGGGCACTAGAATGCGCTCTTGCTCTCTCAAATGGCGCTCAGCCAACACGCCAAACAGTGGATCCCGCCTGGATGCGATGGGCTGATCGCTTGTTTTTAAAAGTCATTGAAGACTCAAGTAATGATGTACCAGAAATCTTCCTGGCACTTGCGAAAAGAATGCGTCCCGATCATTTTGTGCGTTTTCTTTCAGACAGCGCCCAACCGACAGATCTCCTGCGAGCAATATACGCTCTCCCGAAAAGACCCTTTATTGCTGGGTTAACCGGCATACCTCGACTCAAACCGGTCGCGAGATGATAGTTCAGCGTCATTCAATTGTTTTTTGCTTTTTGTCTGCGTTGGTGATTTTGCTTTTTCATTACTTCACCATGTCAACTTTGACGCAACTTGTTGTTCTAGCGGGCGCGGTCATCCTGGCGGGATTGCCCCATGGCGCGCTCGACCCGCTACTATTTATCCAAACAAACGGCGAAATAAATCGAAAAAAGAGTATCAGGTTTTATCTCAGTTACGTATTGGGCGCCACGGTGACGTTTCTGTTCTGGCTGTGGCAGCCGGAAATTTCCCTGATGCTTTTTCTTGTTATTTCAGCTTGGCACTTCGCTGATGATTGGTGCGCCGTGCTGCCGCGTTCCTATCAACTCGGCGTTGGAGCATCAGTCATTATTTTGCCGATTTTTTTTCAGCCTGTTGAAGTCATCACACTCTTTAGATATCTGGGTGTAAATTGGTCGCAAACTGCGGTTGCCAACGTGATTTTTATCCCAGGAGTTTTGGCCTGCGCAGTAATGATCTTAGCGGTCTTGACCTCGCTATACCGAAAATCCTGGGCGAGTCTTGAAATCTTCTCTTTAGGTGCTCTAGCTTTTCTTACCCCGCCGTTAATCTTCTTCAGCGTTTACTTTTGTCTACTTCATAGTCCCCGCCATATCCTGAATGTTATTGAGGTGTTAAAACCCAATATTCGGAGCCTCTTGATCTATGGGATTACTTTTACCCTCCTCAGCCTCGTCATCATCTTCGCAGCGGTAGAAAGTCGGACTGCCATCCAGAGCAGCGCAGTCCTGACCCAGGCAATTTTTATCGGTCTTTTCTGTCTTACCGTTCCTCACATGTTCGTAGTAAATCGGTTCCGAGATAACCTGGTGAATAGAAGGTCATCTAAACATTGCTAGGTGAGTCTGAGTTCCGGGCATACTTATCGAAAAAGTCTTATCCCGACTTGATCACAGTGAGCTCGGGTTAAATCGGATCCTAAGGATTCGCACACCACTGTCGCGCTTGAACCCTGATAGCCAGCGATTGCATTTTGGCAAAGCAAATCGGATAGGCAAATGCGCGCTAAAACACCCGCTCAGGCTGAACGTTGGTTTTGGCCTGCTTATGTTACATACTTGTGAGAGATTCAATCCAACCTTGAATACAGGACTTTTTCGTAATGCGCTACCGACCATTGGGTGATACAGGAATAGACGTCTCAGTCATCTGCCTTGGCACCATGACCTGGGGCGAACAGAACACCCGTGAAGAGGGATTTGCACAGATGGACCATGCGCTCGCCCACGGGATCAATTTCTTTGATACCGCTGAGATGTACCCCGTCGATGTCCGTCCGGAAACCTACGGACACACCGAGATCATCATTGGAGAATGGCTAAGTGAGCGCCAGTGTCGCAGCGACGTGATCCTTGCCAGCAAGGTCTGTGGCCCAGGTCGACATCACATTCGGGACGGTGACTGTCGCTTTACTCGCAAGACGATTCACGCGGCCTGCGAGGATAGCCTCAAACGGCTGCGTACGGATTACCTTGATCTATACCAACTGCACTGGCCGGATCGCGGCTGGACCGACTTCAAAGACCTGGGTCAAACCGAAGCAATTGACGACACGGGAGCAGATCGGGCAGAGACACTCGCCGCGCTCGATGAACTCATGCAGGCTGGAAAAATCCGTTCCTGGGGCATATCAAACGAAAGCGCCTGGGGCACAATGGATTTTGTCGCGCGGGCTGATGCCAGCGGCGTCGCCCGGCCCGCCAGTATTCAGAACGCCTATAGCCTGCTCAACCGAAAATTTGAACTCGCGCTGGCTGAAGTCGCATTGCGTGAGCGTGTGGGTCTGCTGGCCTATGCACCGGTGGCAGCCGGCGTACTGACCGGAAAATACCTTGATGATGCGAGGCCAGCCGGTGCGCGCAATACGCTCTGGCCCTCCAATACCCGATATTTTGGTGACGAAGCCAAGGCTGCAACCCAGGCGTACGTGACTCTTGCCGGCGAATGCGGTATCAGCCCAGAGGTACTGGCTCATGCTTTTGTGCTGACGCGCTCTTTTCTGACCGCATCCATCGTGGGTGCGACACAGATCTGGCATCTGGATCGTGCCCTAGAGGCCCTGGACTTTGAAATCGATGCTGAGTTGCAGTCGCGCCTTGAGGCATTGCATAGTCAGTATCTGGTGCCGGCACCCTGAAACTCCCGTTTATCAAAAAATGTCTCTAAAAACATGACAACAGCCCTGACCCAGGCGCCTCGAACGCCCTCAAAAACACTGCTCAATTTTCCCTTGGCGTTGGATCTTGATCAGTTGGATACGGATATCGCAATACTCGGTGTCCCGTATGGACTGCCTTACTACCCCCACGGCATGGCCAACGATCAGAGCCTGGCGCCGGATGCGATCCGCCAGAATGCCGCGTACGTACCCTATACCCTGACGAGTTATGACTGGGATCTTGACGGCACGCTATTTGACGGCCGAGATATCAAGGTCGTGGACTGCGGCAATGTTACCGCTGACCTCAATGATCATCAGGAGCATTACCGCCGGGCGGAAGCAGCTGCCCAAAAAATTTTGGCGAGTGGCGCCACCCTGATCACCCTTGGCGGCGATCACGGCATCCCCATCCCCATTATGCGCGCGCTTGAGCGTGACAAGCCTATTACCCTGGTCCACATCGATGCCCACCTCGACTGGCGAGACGAAATCAACGGGGTCCACGAAGGCTATTCGAGCCCAATACGACGGGCTTCAGAAATGGACTGGTTCGGACACATTGTCCAGATCGGCATTCGCGCGAACGGCAGTGCCCGAGAACAAGAAGTAAAAGATGCCCGCGATTACGGGGCCGACATCATTACCGCCTATGAGATGCATGACATCGGCATGCGATCTGTGCTGGATAGAATTCCCGATGGTGGGCCCTACTATCTGACCATTGATGCCGATGGTCTTGATCCAACCATCATGCCGGCAGTGATGGGTCAGGCACCGGGCGGGCTCGACTGGGTGCAAACCCGCCAGCTGATACACGGGCTTACCAAAAAAGGCCGGGTGCTGGGCATGGATCTTGTTGAGATTGCTCCCTCTTACGATCATGGTCACATCACCCTTTCCCACGCGGAGCGGTTGATCTGTAACTTCATCGGCGCCTGCGTGCGTGCAGGCTATTACGACTGAAAGAAAGTCGATAATCGAGAGTCGAGAGGGATTAAAAGGAAGCGGCTTTCAGATGGAGGCGCAATGATCCGAAAGTACCGCCAAAAGCGCGTCCACTTCTGATTCCGTCGTATTCCACGCGGCCACAAAGCGCACTGCTTTGCCGTCGAGTTCTTCGTCATTGATGGCCAAGCCATTTGCGGAAAGCCGGTCGATGAGCGCCGCCGGCATAACCACAAAGACTTCGTTGGACTGTGTCGGATAGGCGAGCTCAAGACCAGGCAAGTCTGCCAGTCCCTTGCTGAGTCGCTGGGCCATCGCGTTAGCCTGCCGGGCATTACGCATCCAGACGTCATCAGCCAGGTACCCCATGAACTGCGATGAGATAAAGCGGCTTTTGGAGAGCAGCTGACCGGCACGCTTTTGCAGGAAAGGAAAATCTCCGACCAACTCGGGCTTAAAGAAAACGACCGCCTCGGCAGTAAGACAACCGTTTTTGGTGCCCCCAAAAGACAGCACATCGATGCCTGCCTGCCAGGTCATCTCGGCTGGCGTCACTCCCAGCGTTACCAGGGCATTGGCAAAACGGGCGCCGTCCATATGCACACTGAGCTTATGACTGTGCGCCACCGAAGCAATCGCCTCAATCTCTTCGATCGAATAAACCGTGCCCGACTCGCAGGCCTGGGTAATGCTGACACTTGCCGGCTGGGCATGATGCACGTTTCCTGACCCATAGATGGTCTCTTCGAGCACCTTCGCGGTGATGCGGCCGTTCGCGCCGGCCATATCGATGAGCTTGGCCCCACCCGTAAACAACTCAGGAGCCCCACACTCATCGGTATTGATGTGCGCCAACTCGTGGCAGAAGATTTTCCCAAACGCCGGTGTCAGGGTAGACAGAGCCAGTGCGTTAGCTGCCGTGCCGGTCGTGACTGGAAACACCGTGACAGGTGTTTCAAAAATCTCCCCGAGCCTCAAAGCAAGATCCCGTGTCCATGGATCTTCACCATATGAGGGGCTATTTGCTTCATTGGCCTTTGCCAATGCCTCCATGACCTCAGGGCAGGCACTGGAAATGTTATCGGACGCAAAAGTATTGATCGAGGACATCGGTTTAACTCTGGAGAACTAAAAACGGAATCAGTTGATGACAATCAGTTCGCGGGGCGCACTGCACAAACGCTCTCCCCCATTGTCCGTCACCACAAAAGGCTCTGACACGGCTGCGCCGATAGTGTCGAGCCAAACGCCGGACTGAAAATGAAAGCACATCCCGCTTTGCAATACCGTGGTATCTCCCGGACGCAGACTGGCCGTACGCTCTCCCCAATCCGGCGGATAATTCACCCCGATCGAATAACCGACGCGGCTTTCCTTGTGATAACCGTTGCGGTTCAGCACTTTTTGCCACACGGCCTCCACTTCCTCGCAGGTGGTTCCGGGTCGCGCGGTGTCCAGCGCGACATCGACACCCTCCACTATCGTCTCGGTCAGATTGGTGACCTCTGAAGGCGGGCGGCCGAGATACAGCGTACGGGTCAGGGGCGCCTGGTAATGTTGGCGGGCGCCGCCGAGCTCCATCATGACGAGGCCCTCATCGGGCAACGGGTGCTCCGACCAGGTGAGGTGTGGGGTGCTGGTGCCTTCTCCCACCTGAATCAGTGGGCACAGACCTGTATAGTTTCCGTAACGACCTTCAACCCCCATCACCTGCGCGTGATACACCTCCGCAATGATCTCGTACTCGGGCACACCGGGTGCCACTTTGGCAATGGCCCGGTTCATCACCGCACTGACCGTCTCGCCGGCCTCCCGCATATAAACCAGTTCTGCCTCCGACTTCACGAGGCGCTCCCAGTTCACCAACTGCTCAGTATCCGACAGCGTCGCGTTGGGCAGCCCTTTTACCAAATGGGCATGGGCGCGGGCGGTGTAGTAATGGGCATCCAACTCGACACCGATCCGCTGCCTCCCCCAACCCCGCTGCTCAATCAGTGCCGCGAGGTCGTCGTAAGGATGCTCGGTGGGATGATGAATTAGCGTTTCCGAGAAAGTGGTGACATTCTCAGGGGGGATATCGGTCGTGATGTGGGCCGCCTTGGCATCCTGGGGCCGGCCGAACCAGATCGGCGCATCCTCTTCGAGATGCAGCAAGACCACCTGAGGCGTGTAGAACGACCAGCCATCAAACCCGGTCAGCCAGTTCATGTTTGCCGGATCCTGACAAATAATGAGGTCAAACCCCTTATCCGCCATGCTCTGTTTGGTCTTCGCAATCCGGCGGTCGTATTCCGCATTTTGAAAAGGTTTGGTGTATTGCATAATTATGGCCTGGGATAAATTTTGCGGTGTTGAAAGCCTGTAATCAGTCGACCTGAGATGCGATAACCGCGAGAAAATCCCCAGGCCGAATCAGGCAGGGAAAATGTCTTCCCATGAAAAGCCCGTCCACTTTTGAATGGTATTCCACGGGCGCAGCTCCCGTCCGATCGGTGTCATACACCACGGCGAGAAGATCGCCTTTTTTGATCTCTGCCCCCAGGTCATGGCGCATCTCAATAAGGCCCCGATGCTCAGAAGTAATGAAGCAATCGGGGTTCATGGTATCGAGATTCACCGAAGGGCCGGTTTCAGGCTCTCCCGCAAGAATCCCGGCGTGCTTCAAGACGTTGGTGATTCCACGTCTTGCGATATTTACCGTGGTCGCACTTGCCGATCCCCCGCCGCCAAGTTCTGTACTCACAAACACCTTGCCCTGATTCTCTGCAGCGGTGTCGTACAGGTGGGCGGCATCGGGCTCCAGCAGCATCAGGGTATACGGCGCATTAAAGGCCTGAACCGCAGCCACACATCGCGACTGCTGATCTTTGTCATCAAGAATATGGGCAGCCCCAAACGGCAAAAACTCCATGGTCTTGCCGCCGGAGTGAATATCGATCACATAGTCGGCCATGGGCAGCAAGGTCCGGGAGAAATAGTCGGCGATGATCTCGGTAATGGTGCCCTCAGGATTGCCGGGAAACACACGGTTCATGTTGCCGCCATCGATCCAGGAAGTACGCTTTCCTGCATTGAAAGCGGGATAGTTCATCGCCGGCACCATGACCACCCGGCCGCTCACGTCATCGGCCTTCATCGTGTGCGTCATACCCCAGAGCGCTATCGGACCTTCGTACTCATCACCGTGATTGGCCCCAGTGAGAATTGCCGTAGGACCACTGCCGTTCTTGATCACGGTCACCGGCACCATGACAGCACCCCAGGCAGAGTCATCTCCCGAATACGGTACTTTCAAAAATCCATGCTGTACCCCATCCTTTTCGAAATCCACCGTTGAATTAATCGGATTGTCTCTCATTGCAGTTTCCTTATTGTCAGATGACTTCCGGCTGGCAGAACCTCTAGGCCTGCGTCTCCTTTTCCTGATGCGCGAAGATAGAGGTATAGCCATCGGACCAGTCGGGCGGCATCGGCACATGCAATTCCTCGTGATGAGCGTATCCCGGTTCTTCGCCCCGAACCAGCACTCCATAGCGTGAACTGGGATACGCAGGGGCAGTATACGGAATGGCATCTGCGGCGCTGTATGTGAGCACCAGGACGGGTCGGCCCTGACTGCTCTTGTTCTGTCGCGAACCGTGAATGGTCCGGCTGTGATGCACGCTGACGGTACCCGCAGGACCCGTGACGGCAACCGGGCCATCTGATCCAACGCTCGCCAAATCATTCTCCCGAACAGCTGCGGTCCATTCACCCCGCTCGTCGTAGTGCTCGAATATCGGACCCAGATGGCTTCCTGGATAAAGTTCAAGCGGCCCCTGCTCTGCAGCAACATCTTCCAGAAACAACAGAAACTGCATGGTTCCCGAATGCGTATGGGGATAAAAGACAAGATCCTGATGCCATTTCACCTCGGCACCGCCACCTGCCCATTTAAAGTTCAACATGATCTCTCGGAACCGGACATTGGGCCCCAAAAGATCAGCCGCAATATCGGGAATAACGGAATCGGCGCAGATTCCCCAAAATTCAAAATCCAGGTCGTCAAGGTAGGCTGCACGCCTTAATCGGGGGTTCTTTGCAGTGTGATTATTCTCCAGATCAATCTCTTTGGAAGACTCTGTGAGTTCGCGCGTCTTTTCTACGATGCGGTCCGCCGCAACCCGCAGGGGAACTAACGCTTCAGTACTGATCAACGAAGGAAAAACAAGATACCCTTGCTCGTAGTATTGCTGGCGCTGCGCCTGATCGATGACCGTCGGAGCGTTGGCAAAAATCTCTTCAAGTTTCATCGTCCCTCCTAAAATCGTTTTCCCCTGAAAAACTGCCCGCATAACGGTTACGCGCGCAAAGGTCGGTACCGCGCATCAGATAGAGCGGCACCCTTTGGAGATTTCTCAACTCTTGCTCATTAAGCGATGGGTATGGGCTCGACGCGTTCTGCTTTTGCTCTATCTCTCTGTCATAGTAGGAGCTCGTCGGCATAAATCTCAAGGTCATACCGCGGCGCGAATGATCCGACCGATTCGGCTCTGATCCATGGACAAGATACACATCATGCAAAGACATCTGTCCTGCCTCCAGCACCAGGTCCACGGCTTCTGATTCCTGGAACTGATCCTGAGTGAGTTCCTGATTCAGTGCGAGACCCGGTGCATTGTTGATCCGATGTTTCCGAACCTGTTTGCCTAAATGCGACCCGGGAATAAACCGCAAACACCCGTTTTCGGGGGTGGCATCATCGATCGCCATCCAGACCGTACAGGTTGCCAGAGGCCGCATCGCCCAGTACTCGCCATCCTGATGCCAGGGAGTGCGAGTTCCCACCTGAGCAGGTTTGGCGAAAAAACTCGAGTTCCATAGAGCAAAATTATTCCCAAGCACCTGTCCCACCATATTCAGAATGGTTTCGTCGCGAGCAAATTCCAGAAAACACGGATCTAACGGAATCAGTGCTGGGCAGTAATCCGAAAACGCCGGGTAGCGCTCGATAAACTGGCAATGCGCCGCGCGAATTCTGGTCAGGGTGGTCTCGCTCAACCGATAATCAGGAACAACGAAGCCTAATTTATAGTAGCGGGCTAATTCTTCATCCGTTAGCATGTTTGTACTGCCCCGGGGCTCACATGGTGTCTAGTATTAATCGGCTTATTACGGGCTGCCCTTAAAGTGAGACTGGATAGGAGTTATGACAACTCCATTTTTAGCAACTTGCCGTAACCGTTGATCGGGGTATCGTAGCCAGTCGTACGGACAGACTCCCAGAACAGCGCCTGATTGGCACACACCACGGGTTTATTCAGCGCCTGCTCTATCTCATCGACCACGTCCACAGCGCGGATAGCCGTACAGGAGATAAACAGCGCATCAGCATCATCCCGGTCTGCCTCTTTAGCCGCGCTGACGATCGCTTCCGGAGGAATACGCGCCATATCGTTATCGTTCGCGAAATGAAAACTTGTTATCGCAGTGACCTGCGGTCCGTGTTCTTGAATGTAATCCACCAGAGACGCATTGACGTCATCGGTATAGGGCGTCAGTACCGCAATCTGTTCAGCGTTGAACTGGTTGAGGGCTCGCAGTCCGGCCGTAATCGGCGTAATAACCGGTATACCTGGTCGGACGCTGCGGATATTCTCCGCTACCGTGTCATACCCCATCGCGGCCGTGCCTGAGGTGCAGCAATACACCATCGCATCCAACCGGCCGTCCGGAATAATGAGCGATGCGGCATCGGCAAGCCGCGGGCCCATGGTCTTGAGGTTTTCAACCGTGCATGGATTGACGTTAAGCACCCGTGAAACGAAAACGGCGACTTCATCGCCTGGGCGCATGTTCATGAAGTCACGCTCCACCACGTAATCACTCGCCAGAGCGATCAGCCCAATCCGGTGAGCTCCGGGTCCGTTGTCAAGCGTGGTCTGCGCTTTCAGCTCGGCGGCAGAAAATGCCGAGGCCGACTGTGTTGATGACACTGAGCTCATAGTTGCACCCGATATGGCCTAACCAAGGAACCGGGCAAGATCCTCGCACAGGTCATCGGGATCTTCCAGTCCGACTGAAAGGCGGTATACCCCGTCTCCGGCGAATTCCCGATAGGCAGCGAGTTGCTCACCAGACAGGCCGTAACTCGATGCCATCAGGTCATCCGTTCCCATCCAGCAGATCAGACTGCGATGATGACCAAGCGACACCGCATAGTGAATGATCTCAAGCTCTGACATCATCTTCTGTGCGAGCTCTGCGCCTTTATCGATCTGAAATGACAGCATCCCGGAAAAGTTGTCCATCTGTTTTTTTGCAAGATCGTGGTGTGGATGACTCGCAAGACCCGGATACAGGACTTTATTGACCTTTGGGTGACTCTCGAGAAACTGCGCCACCGCCATCGCGTTGGTCTCATGGGACTGCATACGTATCGGCAGCGTTGCCAACCCCCGGTTGATCAGCCATGCGTTGAAGGGGCTGATCACGCCACCCACATGAATCTGGCCATCCGTCTCAATAGCGCGCATATGCTCTTCTGAAGCGAGCACCGCACCCCCCATGGCATCGCCATGGCCACAGCAGTATTTGGTCAGCGAATGAATCACGTAATCTGCCCCCAGGGTCATTGGCTGGGTAGCCATGGGCGAGGCAAATGTTGAATCGATCGCCAGCCGGGCGCCATGCTGATGCGCAATCTCGGCCACCGCCGCGATATCGGTAATGCGCATGGTCGGGTTGGCCGGCGTCTCTCCCCAGACCAATACGGTCTGAGGCGTTACAGCCTGCTCCAGTGCATTCAGGTCGGAGAAATTCGCCGTTACGATCTCGATGCCCATACGCTTGAGGTCATTGCGGGCGAGCTCTGCTGTGCCTGGATAGTTAGCGTCACTCATGACGAGACGATCGCCTGATTTCAGGACACTGAACAGCACCGCCGAGGTGGCCGCCATGCCTGAGGCGAAACACCGACATGCCGGGGCCTCTTCCAGCACTGCCATTTTGTCTTCGAGCTGCTGCACCGTTGGGTTACGCCAACGGCTGTAAATAAACGGCGCG
>CENP01000405.1_pt1 | contig 19099 bp, 17 predicted proteins | sample 361281 | NCBI WGS metagenome assembly CENP01 (sample SAMEA2591122, study PRJEB7988) | marine metagenome | biome: marine biome (ENVO:00000447); feature: deep chlorophyll maximum layer (ENVO:xxxxxxxx); material: saline water (ENVO:00002010), including plankton (ENVO:xxxxxxxx) | depth 70 m | reverse complement strand
CCAAAGCAGGCGCGATGACCGGGCTACGCTACACCCCGAAACAACTTTATCAGTATTTCAATAGGTGCGCAAATATAGGACTTAAATAAAATATTGCAAACCCCCTGCTCGGATATTTATCGTGTTTAAATTTTATGTTATAATTATTGATTTTAACATTTTTACAACATTAAGTAAAGTCTAAATAAAATATTTTAGAGATATGGTTTATCAAGTTAAAACATCCTCTTTCTATTTTTTTTATAAAAGTGTTTTGCGTAAAGTCAGTTTCGATGCAAATCTTTTTGCTAAAGAGCTAAAGAATGCGCTCACAGTTTTATCCAAACAAGAAGGTGCTAGGCTTTTGAAGTGGGCATTGGCATTTAGTAGGTCTCAGCCAGAGCTTTACAGTTCATTGCAGCTTTTAAGTTAATCTTTTACTGGACTTACCACTTTAATGTCACCAAGCTTAATCGCACCTCTAATGATGCTTGTTATTGTAGTTCTCAAAGCATTAATTATCGGTAGCTTTAGTTGTGTTTTAGAGTGGATAAGACTTACTTCTCTGGCTGGTGCGGGATCCGGGAAAAATCTTAGGTTTTCTTTTTTTCCAATTGGAAGAGAATCAGCATTTAAATAGGGCAACAATGTCATTCCAAGCCCCTCATCAGCTAAGTTGATTAATGTTTCAAAACTTCCGCTCTTGAGGTCAAATCTATTGCTGCTGATTGTGTTTACTTGACATAAGTTTAAAACGTGATCCCTAAAACAGTGGCCGTCCTCTAAGACCAATAGATCAGAAGTGCTTAAATCCTCAATTTCTATACGGTCAATCGATTGTAAAGGGCTTGTTCTAGGAATATAAGCCACAAAAGGCTCATGGTATAGCGGGAGTTCCAATATGTTTTCCATTCCTAAGGGAGTAGCGGCTATCCCAGCATCCAGATGACCTTCTTCGATAAGTCTCGTTATATTTACTGTTGTTAATTCCTCAATTTTTAAATCAACCTTGGCGTATTTCTTTGTGAAAGTATTGAGGAATAATGGAAGCAGGGTAGGCATCACAGTTGGAATAATTCCTAATCTAAACTCGCCCCCGATAAAACCTTTTTCAGTGGAAACAATATCTTGCATTCTGCTTGCCTCTTCTGTGATTTTTTTGGCCTGAACCAAAATTTTTTCTCCTATGTCAGTGAGGATAATTGGTTTGGTTGAGCGGTTAAAAATCTTTACACCCAGCTCGTCTTCCAATTTTTGGACTTGCATGCTTAAGGTAGGTTGGGTAACAAAGCATTTATCCGCAGCAACGGTAAAATTACCGTATTCTGCAACGGCATTCATGTATTGGAGCTGTGTAAGTGTCATAATATTATCTTATTATTATTTCAAATATAATAATAAATACTTATAATTAAATCATTTTTATCCATTTTAACGATTCATTATATTTATGGTTTTGTTTTTATAAGCAATTATTCTATTATTTTAGTTTTAATATAGATATTACTTATTGGCATTTCTCTATTATCAATTTCTAATTGATTGATTTCATCTACCACTTCCATTCCGCTAATAACCTCACCAAATGCAGTATAATCACCATCCAAATGATATGCTCCAGGTGATTGCTGAACAATGAAAAATTCGTAGGGTGATGCTAGTTTATGCGGGTTATCAATTTCGCTACTGGGCATAGAGATTACCCCACGGTGATGTGAATGCCCTTTTTTGGTATCGGGAGGGAGAAGATAGCGTCCAATTTCCTGTCTTTTTCTCATGCTTTTTCGACTGTCTGAATTACCCCCCTGAATGATAAAACCTGGAACTACACGGTGAAACATAGTGCCATCAAAGTATTTCTCTTTCGTTAAATAAATAAAGTTTGCCCGGTGATAAGGGGTGTTTTCGTACAGTTTAATGTCTATGTCACCAAACTTGGTAACGATTCTAACCTTATTTTCTTTATTTATTTTGGCATATTCAAAGAAAAAGGGAATCGCATTTTTATCATTGAGGTAAATGCCTTTTTCTTCTTTGGGAACTTCTTTTTTTAAAGTTTCTTTTTTTTCAGGAACTTTGACTTTAACGGCTTTATTTTTTGGTTTTGTTTGACAACTTAAGAATGTTGTTATTGCAAGTCCGAAAAATAATATTTTAAGATACTTCATGGATTTTAAAACTTTTTTGAGTACTGTAACAAATTTAAAAGAAATCCCACTTCCCGGCCTTAAAGCCCATAAGCTTTTAGCACCTCCCAATAGAATCAAGTTAATGAAAACCATTGATTATAATAAAATCAAGTCAAAAAAGGCGGCAGTTTTAATTTGTATTTATCCTAATGCTGTGGGACAAGCTAATTTTGTTTTGATAGAGCGTAACGTATATCCTGGTGTACATTCAGGTCAGATAAGCTTTCCGGGAGGAAAGCCCGAACCTCATGATTTGGATTTATGGGCGACCGCATTGAGGGAGGCAAATGAGGAAGTTGGCATACCATCCAGTCAGGTTCAGCAGCTTAAAACCATGTCAAAAATCTTTATACCCCCAAGCAATTTTACAGTAACCCCTTTTTTGTCCTATTGCCACTCACAGCCGCCTTTAATCCCTGATTTGTCAGAAGTTTCTTCCATTATTGAGTTTCCGTTGGGCGAACTTTTAACTGCAGAGGTCTCCATGGAAAATTGTGTCATTTCTGGGAAAAATCTCAGTAAGGTTCCTGCATATGTTTATGACCAAAAAATTGTGTGGGGTGCAACCGCAATGATATTATCAGAATTAAAAAAACTAATATTAAATGGCCTCAACAAATAGTTTATATTTGCTGGAATCATTAGACGAGGGAGATGTTTAAAAAAAATCCATTCGGTCATTATTTAAAACTGAAAAAATTTCTAATTCGTTTTATGGGATTTCTTACTCATCGGCGATATCGGGGATTTAATCAACTGCAAATCGAAGGTTCAGATGTCATCAGAGAGCTGCCAGAAAATAACGTTCTTTTTGTTTCTAATCACCAAACTTATTTTGCTGATGTCGTTGCCATGTTTCATGTCTTTAATGCCAGTTTAAGTGGAAGGATTGACTCAATTAAAAATGTGGGTTATTTGTGGAATCCAAAGCTTAACATTTATTTTGTAGCTGCAAAAGAAACAATGAAAGCTGGACTTCTTCCCAGGGTTTTGGCATATGCTGGTTCTGTTTCCATAGAAAGAACATGGCGGGAAAAAGGACAAGAAATCAACCGTCAAGTTAAGATGAGTGATATTTCAAATATCGGAACGGCATTGGACGATGGTTGGGTGATCACATTTCCTCAAGGTACTACAACACCGTTTAAACCACTAAGAAAAGGAACTGCTCATATTATTAAGCGCTATAAACCCTTAGTTGTACCCATTGTCATCGACGGATTCAGAAGATCATTTGATAAAAGAGGTATTAGAATTAAGAAACGTGGAATACTCCAATCCATGGAAATTAAAAAGCCGTTAGAGATTGATTATGAAAACGAGTCTGTAGCATCTATCATAGAAAAAATAGAGTTTGCCATCGAACAGCATCCATCTTTTTTAAAGGTAATTCCAAAAGAAGAATTGGAGAGTTTAGAAAAATTGAACAAAGAGAGAGAGTGGTAAGTGTTTTGCATTTAATTTAATTATTTATTACTCCAGCACAACTTATTCTTGCTCCTGCTGCACCAGAGGGTTGTGAAACTAAATCATCTACCCCTTGGTGAACGATTACCGCCTTGTTGAGAATGTTTTTGACTGGGTCATCACAACCAATACACCATAAGTCGGTAGAAAAATTGACAAGACCAACCCCTTGCGCATTTGCTTTAAAATTTCCGATATCCCCTCTGTGAAAGCCCGACTTAGCTCCCCAAGCTCCATGGTTTTCAAAAGTAGGATTCCAATGACCCCCCGTAGATTTTCCATCTTCGGAAGAGCAGTCTGCTTTTTCATGAAGGTGAATGGCATGAGTGCCTTCATCCAGACCAAGAATATTTGCTTCGAGCGTGACAATACCGTCTTTTTCCATGAAAGTAACACTTCCTGTAGTACTACTACCACTTTTTGAGTTCAAGTCTATGGTGATTTTTTTCTCGCTAGACTCCTGACATCCAGCCATTAAAAAATACATTATTGTCACTAAACTTATTTTGATAATGTGCATGATCTAAAAATATATTATATGTTAGCTTTGTTAAATATAATAACTTTCTTCTGGAAAATTTTTTTTACTATAATCAAACTGAAATTTTTGTGACAAAAAAGACTTTTTTACTTTCGTTTATTTTTTTAATTACTGCTTGTAAAACAGCATATAAAACAGTTGATTTTCAAGAGAATAATATACCCTTGAAACCTGACTATGCTTCCGATCAAAGCTGGGCAATTTTACCAAATCATTACCCCAACTCCCTTGATATTTTAAAGGATAGTCTCCCAAAAAATGCAGATGTGTTTTACATCTATCCCACACTTTTGACCGATAGAAAATCAACGGACTGGAATGCTGATATTTGGGAAGATCAAGTCAGGAATGAAGTACTTCAAACTGCCGTAAAATATCAGGCGTCTGCTTGGTCTAAAGCGGCTAATTTATATGTTCCTTTTTACAGACAAGCCCATTATAGAATATTTGTTGAACCCTACAAAAAACAAGGACTCCAGGCTTGGGATATTGCTTATCAGGACATTAAAAATGCATTTGAACATTACTTGAAACATTATAATAAAGGGAGACCTATCATTATAGCTTCCCACAGTCAAGGGAGTATGCATGCTAAAGAATTAATCAAAGCTTTTTTTGATAATAAACCCCTGCAGCACCAATTGGTGGCTGCCTATCTAATTGGAACTAGAATATTTCCAGATGAATTTAAAACCATAAAACCGATGACTAGTCCAGATCAAATTAGTGGTTTTGTAAGCTGGAATTCTTATAAGATGAATAAACTTCCTGAAAATTTTGATAGCTGGTTTTTGGGTGGAGTGACTTCTAACCCCATTAGCTGGGACAAATCGCTAACGTCCAAACGTGAGTATCACAAAGGTCTACTCAACAGAGATTTAAAAATTTATCCTAAATGTTTATCCGTCAATGTAAAAGATGGACTATTGTGGACTTCACCTCCAGATATACCTGGAAAATTTTTCTTATCCCTAGTTAATAATTACCACTTTGCAGATATTAATCTTTTTTGGAAGGATATAGAGGAGAATGCGATTTTAAGGGTTAAAGCGTGGTATAAAAATAATTCCTAGAATGAATCAAAAACCTAAAGTTGTATGGATTACGGGAGCCTCATCAGGTATTGGAGCTGAACTGGCAAAACAATACTCAGCTATTGGCGTAAAATTAATTCTTTCGGCTCGAAGTACTGGTCTTTTAAATGAGGTTAAAGCCCAATGTATCAATCCAGAAAACATCAAAATTCTGCCTTTCGATTTAACCGATTTTAAAGCAGCCCCTGAAAGGGTTAAATCAGCCAATGACCTTTTTGGTAAAGTAGATATTTTAATTAATAATGCAGGTGTTAGTCAGCGTTCTCTCATTATTGATTCAGTTTTTGATGTTTACCAAAAACTAACAGAGGTAAATTATTTGGGACATGTGGCATTATCGAACGCGATTCTTCCTTATTTCATAAAACAAGGGGGTGGGAGTTTTGCAGTGGTGAGCAGTGTGATGGGTAAATATGGTTCTCCCTATCGATCTGGTTATGCTGGAGCCAAACATGCTTTACACGGTTTTTTTGATGTAATGAGAATGGAGCATCAAAGAGACAACGTGAACGTAACCATGATTTGCCCGGGATTTGTAAAAACCCCCATTTCAAAAAATGCATTGACTGGAGATGGGACACCGCTTAAAAAATACGACAAAGCCAATTTAAGAGGCTTAGCTGTTGAATTGATCTCAAAAAAAATCATTCGCGCAATCCATCAAAAAAAATGGGAAGTTTCTTTTGGTGGAAAGGAAAGATTGGGAGTATATTTAAAGAGATTATCAAATAAGCTACTGCATAGTCTTGTAATTAGAAGTAGCGTAAGGTAAAATATGGAATCAAACTATAAAAACGAACGAAGGACTGCTATCAAGCAGATTGCACTCTCCACAGTTGGACTTTCACTTGCTTCATCAATCCAAGTTCACGCTAAAGAAAACAAAAACTCTTATAATCAATTCAATATGAAAGGAAAAATTAACCATTCTGTTTGTAAATGGTGTTTTGGTCAGATTCCCCTTGAGGAATTTTGTGCCAAGGTCAAGTCAATGGGCATCACGGGAATCGACTTAATTGGTCCTAAACAATGGCATATATTAAAAAAATACGACTTGGTATCATCAATGAGTAACGGAGCTGAAATCAGTCTTACTGAAGGGTGGAATGATAAGCAATACCACAACACATTGGTCGATAGCTATCTCAAACATATCGATATGGTAGCCGAAGCAGGTTACAAAAATTTAATATGCTTTTCTGGAAACAAAAGAGATATAGACGACGAAACCGGATTGAATAATTGTGCAGAAGGTTTAAAAAGAATACTTGCTCATGCCGAGAAAAAAGGTGTGATTATCCAGATGGAGTTGCTTAACTCCAAAATTGATCATCAAGACTATATGTGTGATAATACAACTTGGGGATTTGAATTGTGTCGTAGAATCGACTCCGATAATTTCAAGTTACTCTATGATATTTATCACATGCAAATTAGTGAAGGTGATGTTATCAGAACCATAACCGATAATCACCAATTTATTGGCCATTATCACACTGCGGGTGTACCTGGTAGAAATGAAATTGATCAAACACAGGAATTATTTTACCCTGCAATTATGAGGGCAATTGCTGCCACAGGGTTTGATGGATTTACAGCCCAAGAATTTATTCCCAAAGGATCTAATCCACTTCAGTCACTCGAGAAAGCAATTCAATTGTGTGACGTATAACAAAAAACAAGTCTAACAACCCAATGCCACATCCTAATGATGTTTAAAATATTTTGTAAATTTGATAAAAATGATAAACGATGAAAAAACACATATTTTTTCTAATAGCATTTATCGGTTGTTTTGCATTCACCAATGCTCAGACCTCTGATAGTCCTTGGGCAGTAAATATTGGCGCGAATTTGGTCAGTGTCCAAGACGACGTAGTTGACGCTGACACTGGTTTTGGTGTTCCTTCGCTAAGTTTATCGAGATATATTACTGGGGGTTTTTCTATTGGGGCACAATACAGTCTAAATTCCTTAGATATAGATAATGCAAATATTGACTACACATCGCTTGATGCGATCTTAAAATATAACCTTGTTGAAGGAGATTTCCTACCTTACCTTTTTGGTGGTTATGGGCTTTCCAATTTTGGAAAAGACGATGATTCAGACGGCATATTTCCCTCGATTGGTGCTGGGAGAACAATTCTTGGAGGTGTTGGGTTAAATTATTTCATTTCTGACAAATGGGCATTAAATGCGAGTACCTCTTATCGCTCATCAAGCGAAAAGGCTACTTACAATCATTTACAACATGTAGTTGGATTTAGTTATGTATTTGGCGCTCAAGACACTGACAAAGATGGGGTATCCGATAAAAAAGATATTTGCCCAGAAATTCCTGGTCTAAAAGAATTTGAAGGATGTCCTGATACCGATGGTGATGGAATCCCTGATAATAAAGATGCATGCCCGGAAGAAGCTGGAAGTCCTGAAATGAATGGCTGTCCTGACGCTGATGGTGATGGCATTGCCGATAAAGACGATGCTTGTCCAAATGCAGCTGGAACCGCATTAATGAATGGCTGTCCTGATTCTGATGGCGATGGCGTAGCTGACAATATTGATAAATGTCCTCAAGATGCTGGAGATGCTGCCAATAATGGTTGTCCTTGGGACGATTCTGATGGAGACGGTGTTCCAGATAAAGATGATGCTTGTCCACAAGAAGCTGGTGAAGCCGCAAATAACGGTTGTCCTACTGTTCCACAAAAATTAATTGACTTCCTTAACAGTGAGAAATCTACGCTACTTTTCAATGCTGATAGTGCGAAAGTTTCAGACGATTCTAAATTAGTTCTTAGTGAGTTAAATTCTATTTTAACTGAATATCCTAATGCAACACTTGTTATCGAGGGTCATGCCTCAAGTGATGGTAGTTCAGGCTACAACCAAAAACTATCTGAAAAAAGAGCCAATAGCGTTAAAGAAGCTTTAACATCTCTAGGAGTAAATGCATCTAGACTATCTACTGCTGCATATGGTGAGACGAAACCTGTTGCTGATAACAAAACTGTAAAAGGTAGAGTAGCTAACCGCAGGGTTAAACTTGACAGAAGAGTTGAAATTAAAATTGTTGAATAACTATTCAAATATTATTTAAAAAAAACTCCCAGTATACTGGGAGTTTTTTTTTGCTGTAACTTAAAATTTAATTTTTCTTGGAATAATGAATGTCATCGCACATTCTTAAAGTTTCTGCCGCTTTTTCTGCAGTTATATCCCTCTGGGGGTCAGCAAACATTTCATACCCAACCATGAATTTTTTAACCTCTGCTGAACGCAATAAAGGGGGTAAGAATGAGAAATGAAAATGCCAAAAATCATTTGATTCCCCATTTGTAGGTGCTTGATGTATTCCAGCTGAATAAGGGAAAGAAACTTTAAAAAGATTGTCATATTTTATAGTAAGAGCAATCATTATGGCGGCAAAATCGCTTTTTTCAGCTGTTGTCAGCGTTAAAATATCCCGATGATGATTTTTAGGAATAATCATTGTCTCATAAGGCCAAGTTGCCCAAAATGGAACTAAAGCCACAAAAGAACGATTCTCTAGCACCAAGCGTTCCTTTACTTTTAACTCCTGGTCTACATAGTCTGATAAAAGGCTTCGCTTATGGGTATTCCAATAATTTTTCTGACTTTCATATTTCTTTTTTGCTTCTCCTGGAATTGATTTCTGCGCCCAAATTTGTCCATGAGGATGAGGGTTTGAACACCCCATGATTGCCCCTTTGTTTTCAAATATTTGAACATGGTTGATGTCTTGTTTTTCACCCAAGCTTTTAAACTCCTTTTGCCATAAATCAATAACTTCTTCGACTTGTCCCTGGCTCATTAGCGGTAGGGTAAGGGCATGGTCGGATGCATAACAGATTACCTTACACAAACCTGTTTCTGAAACGGCTTCGATAAGTCCTTCGCTAAAACTACCATCAGCGCCTTCGTTCAAAGCGGCAAAATCATTTTTAAAGCTGTAGGTACCCTCGTAATTCGGATTAACCTCTCCATTTGCTCTTTTATTCCCCGGGCACAAATAACAACTTGGATCATAGCTTATCTTTTCTAACTGTGCTGGACTGTCTTTTTTTCCCTGCCAAGGTCTTTTCGTTCTATGGGGAGAAACTAATACCCATTCTCCAGTTAATATATTTTTTCTTTTATGGGTTTTGTCTTGAAGTGTTTGCTGGTTCATAGTTCAATTATTGATACACCGTTAGATATTTCTACTTCAATTGGACTAAGTGAAAGATTAAATTGATTTTTATAATCATTACTTACAGCTGCTACGTATGAATCGAGAAAATCTCTATGAATTAAATTTATGGTACATCCACCAAAACCGCCCCCCATCATTCTTGATCCAATCACTGAGGTATGATTTTTAGAATAATCAACTAAAAAATCCAATTCTGGGCAGCTTACTTCGTATTTTTTTGACAACCCCTCATGGGAACCATACATCAGTGCACCAAATTGAGTCAGTTCTCCATTTTGAATTACCTTGGATGCCATTTGAGTTCTATTTTCCTCTTCCACGACATAAGTTGCTCTTTTGAAGACTACTTCATCGAATTCCTTTTCAAGTGTTTTGATAATATCTAGTGGTACCTCAGCCAAATGTTTGTATTCTGGAAAGTGTGATTGAATTATCTTCAGTGCTTTCTCACAGTCTTCTCGTCGGAGGTTGTATTCACTGCTGGCTAAGTTATGGGCTACGTTGGTGTTGAGTAAAACAATTTTATAGGGATTTATATCCGCAGGTATCAATTGGTAATCAAGTGTTTCGCAATTCAGCAGTATTAATTTTTTTTTCTGCCCCATGGTTACCGCAAATTGATCCATAATACCACATTTCGTTCCGACAAAATCGTGCTCTGCTTTTTGAGCTATTTTGATTCGATCCAAGTCGGTTAAATCCAAATTGAATAACTCATTAAGTCCAAAGGCAATACCACATTCTAAGGCTGCAGAGGAACTAATTCCTGAACCTATCGGTAGATTACTTTCTATTTCACAGTCAAAAGCACTTAAAAGATTAGGTCTTAATTTAAGTATACCGTCAATTACCCCAATAACATAATTACCCCAATGATTATTTGATTTTGGTTTTATAGGTTCCTCTAAATTGAAGAGAAAACCGTCAGTAGACTTTGACGTTATATGACAAACGCTACCTGTCTTTTTTTTAAAACCAATGGTGATGTTTAGATTGATTGCTGCGGGTAAAACATGGCCACCATTGTAGTCAATGTGTTCACCAATTAGATTGATTCTGCCAGGAGATTGGACAGTCAAATCAAATTTATTCGTTGCTACCAAAGCAATGAGTATATTACAGTTAGTATAATCAGTGTTGCAAACGCTCCAATATTGAAAGTAGGGGAGGTTTTGAAAATCCCTTTTGATAAATCGATTCCTTTTTCGTCTTCAGCTCCTTTATTTTCTTTAAGGCTTACAATAATTATAACTGCCATGGTCAATAAGGCAGTTAATCCCATTTGATCCATCCATGGGAGTTCAGGGAAAAAGACTTTCATCGAGGTACCATCAACCCATCCCTTAGACCCTACTTTGAGGAACATAGCGATTGGTATAGAGCTTAAAGCTCCCCAAATCGCGGCTTTATTTGTGGTTTTCTTCCAAAACAATCCTAATAAAAAGACTGCAAGTATACCAGGGCTAACAATTCCAGTATATTCTTGAATAAACTGGAAAGCTTGGTCAATTCCACCCAAAAGCGGCGCCATAGTAGCCCCTATGATTAGCGCAATTGCAGCAGATATCCTTCCTACTTTTACAGTTTGTTTGTCATTTGCATTTTTATTTATTAACTGCTTATAAATGTCCATGGTAAAAATGGTAGAAGTCGAGTTGAGCATTGAAGCCAAAGAGGAAACAATTGCAGCAGCGAGCGCAGCAAAGGCCACACCCTTTAACCCGACAGGAAGAAACTGCATCAACCAAGGATAGGCTTTGTCAGCTTTACCATCAGTAGGCATGTTTAGCATACCACTTTCTCCAAGACTAGCCAGAATTTCAGGATCATTGACAATCACATAGGCTGCGATACCTGGAATTACAACGATAAGAGGTATAATTAACTTTAAAACTGCGGCAAACAAGATTCCCTTTTGAGATTCTTTTAAAGATTTGGCAGCTAGTGTGCGTTGGATAATGTATTGATTGAATCCCCAATAATACAAATTGGCTACCCATAACCCCCCAACAAGGACTCCGATTCCTGGTAAGTTTTTGTATTCGGGATTGGATTTATCTAAAATCATTTCAAAACGATCAGGAGCAGCGTTGTAAATATGCTTGAGCCCTTCTACCACTCCTTGACCTTGAGAAACGGTATTCAAAGCTAGATAAGTGGTGACTAATCCACCAAGAACAAGGAAAACTACCTGAATTATATCAGTCCAAGCGACGGCAGATAATCCACCATACAATGAATAGGCGGCAGCAAATAGCGCTAGACCAATTACTGCGTAGATCATGTCTACTCCTATGATTGTCTCTAAAGCAAGTCCTCCCAAATACATCACTGATGCCAAATTGACGAAGACATAAAGACTGATCCAAAAGACAGCAAGAATTGTTTTTAAGTTGGCAGAGAATCGTTTTTCCACAAACTCTGGAATCGTGTAAAGCCCTTTTTCAATAAAAATGGGAAGGAAGAATTTCCCTACAATAATAAGGGTAATGGCTGCCATCCATTCATAAGAAGCAATGGCAAGTCCTAGAGCAAAACCAGAACCTGACATACCGATAAATTGCTCGGCAGATATATTAGCAGCGATAAGAGATGCTCCAATAGCCCACCAGGGAAGTGATTTACTCGCCAAGAAATAATCCTCAGCACTTTTTTCTTTTCCTTCTTTGGTTCTGGAAACCCATAAGCCTACCCCCAGAATCACCAGGGCATATACGCCAAAGATTAAATAATCTAAAAATTCAAAACTAGAATTCATTTTTTTTTGTTTGGTTTATAATTTTCTAATTTTTTTCTCCCATTTCCAGGCAGCATTCAGTGCCTGTTCTAGGGTATATTGCGCTTTCCATCCTAAAATTTTATTAGCCTTTGTGGTGTCTGCATAAGCAGCAACCACATCGCCTTTTCTTCTTGCAGTAATTTCGTAATTCAATGGTTGGCCAGATACCTTTTCAAAGGTTTTAATCACCTCTAAAACACTATTTCCCTTGCCAGTGCCAAGATTAAAAACTTCAAAACTTTCGTCCTGCTCTTTGGAAATCATTCTTTGAAGTCCCATTACATGGGCTTTAGCTAAATCAACTACATGAATATAGTCGCGAACGCATGTACCATCCTCAGTAGGATAGTCATCACCAAAAACACTTAATTTTTTATGAATCCCGGCAGCAGTTTGTGTAATAAAAGGGACTAGATTTTGTGGTTTTCCAATAGGTAATTCCCCAATTTCACATGAGTTGTGAGCTCCGATTGGATTAAAATATCTCAAAGCAATTACTTGTAAAAACTTATTCGCTAGAGAGGCATCTTTTAGTATTTCTTCACCTATTTGTTTGGTGTTTCCATAAGGCGATTCTGCTTTTTTTATCGGTGCGTTTTCGTCAATGGGCAACTGATCGGCTTGACCATAAACGGTGCATGATGAGCTGAAAATAAAAGGAAAATTAGTTCCTTTTCTCTCGATCGCCTGAAGCAGATTAACCAATGACCCTATATTGTTATCGTAGTATTCGAGAGGTTTTAAAACACTTTCACCAACTGCCTTGGAGGCTGCAAAATGTATAACTCCTGAAATATTTGGATTCTGATTAAACAATTCATCGACCATATCCTTATTTCGAAGGTCGAGCTCGATAAATGAGACTGGGTGATTGATGATCTTTTTTATACCGTCTAAAACATTGATAGATGAATTAGACAAGTCATCTACTATAACTACTTCAAAACCTTTTTCGATGAGTTCAACGCAGGTATGAGAGCCAATATAACCAAGTCCTCCAGTGACTAAAATTTTTGAAGTAGAAATAGTTTAAATATTTTGGTTTAAAACAAATTTAAAATTTTTTTTCAGATGGTTGAGTTATTCTTTACAAATTCAAATATTGAGTTTTTTTTAATTAAAACTTAATCTTTTTTGGCAGTACAATTACCCGAATTTAAAAGCTAAAACTGGCGATATAAAACTATCTTAGCCGCTGAAAATTTTGATGAATGGCCACTATTAAAAATATTGCAATTATTGCCCACGTAGATCATGGCAAAACAACCCTTGTTGACAAGATTATGTATCATTGCCAGCTATTTCGGGATAATCAAAACAAGGGTGAGTTGATTTTGGATAACAATGACTTGGAGAAAGAAAGAGGTATCACCATTATATCCAAAAATGTATCCGTTAACTACAAGGGGGTAAAAATTAATATTATTGATACTCCTGGTCACGCTGATTTCGGTGGAGAGGTTGAGCGGGTGCTTAATATGGCTGATGCAGCTATTCTCCTAGTTGATGCTTTTGAAGGTCCAATGCCTCAAACACGTTTTGTTTTGAAAAAGGCTCTAGATCTTAAATTAAAACCATTGGTGGTTATCAATAAGGTTGATAAGGAAAATTGCAAGCCCGAAGAAGTTCACGAATCTGTTTTTGATTTAATGTTTGATTTGGGTGCCGAAGAATGGCAATTAGATTTTCCAACTATTTATGGATCTGCCAAAAATAACTGGATGGGTGAGGATTGGAAAAATCCTAAGGATTCCATAGCTCCACTACTAGATACAATCCTTGAGCACGTCCCTTCCCCTGAAATTAAGGAAGGCAATACGCAGATGCTCATCACTTCCTTAGACTATTCACCTTACACAGGTAGAGTGGCTATTGGTAGATTAAATAGGGGAGTTCTAAAAGCTAATATGAATACTAGTTTGATTGATCGTGAGGGAAAAATCACAAAATCTAAAATTAAAGAAATTAATGTTTTTGACGGTTTAGGCAGGAGAAAGGTTGATCATGTTGAGGCTGGGGACATTTGTGCAGTCATCGGTCTTGAGCATTTTAACATTGGAGATACCATTGCCGATTCTTTGTTGCCAGAAGCACTGCCAACAATTGCAATTGATGAACCTACCATGAGCATGCTCTTTACCATCAATGACTCCCCATTTTTTGGAAAGGACGGAAAATTTGTTACCTCAAGGCATATTAAAGATCGTTTAGAACAAGAGCTGGAACGAAACCTAGCCTTGCGACTTGAAACAACTGACTCCGCAGATAAATTTTTGGTATATGGTCGTGGGGTAATGCATCTGTCTGTACTTATAGAAACGATGCGGAGAGAGGGATATGAGCTTCAAATAGGTCAACCACAAGTCATTATCAAGACTATTGATGGAGTGAAATGCGAACCGATTGAAACCCTAACCATTGATTTACCTGAGAATTTATCCGGTAAGGCGATTGAAATGGTTACCAACAGGAAAGGAGAAATGGTGAGTATGGAAAACAAAGGAGATCGAATGCTTTGTGAATTTATTATTCCTTCAAGGGGAATTATTGGGCTCAGAAATCAACTTCTGACCAATACAGCAGGCCAAGGAATAATGAACCACCGATTTATGGAATTTCAACCATTTAAGGGAGCAATTCCAAGTAGGGTAAATGGCTCTTTGATATCAATGGAAAAGGGAAGTGCTATACCGTATTCTTTGGATAAGCTCCAAGAGCGTGGTAAGTTTTTTATCCATCCCAATGAAGAGGTCTATACTGGTCAGGTAATAGGCGAAAATTCTCGTGCCGACGATTTGGTAGTCAATGTTACTAAAACAAAAAAATTATCGAATGTAAGGGCTTCTGGTAGTGATGAAAAAGTAAATCTAGCTCCTCCAATAAAATTTTCTCTTGAGGAGGCATTGGAATATATTCAATCCGATGAGTATGTTGAGGCAACACCTAATTATCTTAGGCTCAGAAAAGTTTTTTTAGATGAAAATGAAAGGAAAAGAAATACGGCTAAGTAAGCTTTTTTAAAACCTAAAAGTATTTCGATACAGAAAGGTTTATTAAACTATCTTGTCTAAAAAACAATAGGAAGCGTTCCTCTTCTGAAATACCACTAAACACTCTGGTTTCTAAAGAAACGACAAAATTCTTTTTAAACCTTCGCGATCCCTCGATGGTAAATAAGTTGGTGTTGGTCTCCAAGTCGTGAATTCCTCCGGCCAGTATAGCGGTGTCTTGGGTGTCATTAAATGCAACTCTAATTCCATAGAAAATGTCATCTTGAAGCCCGCTGATTGACCAATCCCCACGTTCGTCATAAAGATATTCTCCTAGCACTCCAATGTCTAAGCCGTTTTTGTCAATATTGGTGAAGGTAAATTCAAACCCTGCATCAAAAGCAAAAAACTTTTGTGCTATTGCATCTCGATAAATTGACTCAAATTTTAGCAGTAGTGCTCCAGCAGTAATTTGTAAATCCACTCCATACTGATCAATTAGTGGATAATAAGCATCGATATTACCCTGCTCATCAAATTGAAAAAATGGCTCTCGACCGTTACCGTTAAAATAAGAAAGTCCGATATCAAGAATTCCAATGTAGTGTTTCCATCTAACTGCAAAATCAGGATGCCATGCTTTCTGTTTGCTTTCATAACCTACGTCATTGCCATCAATAACAGTATCAAATCGATATCGACCTTTTTTTCCTGGGAATTCTCGCTTGCGATGATAGGGAAGGTAGTAGAAATCTAAGGTGCCGAATCCTGAAGTAAACCAACTTAACTGAACCATGGGTTGTCCTAATTTCTCCTCACCATCAAAACTTTTTAAGGCATCTGTCTGGTTGATGATATCAACCAAATGATTGCTTTCAGTTACTCCCCAGAATACTTTTTTAAATCCTATATTAATTTCCCAATTATTTTTTGCTTTTTGGTAATAGAATTCTCTTAAATCCCAATAGGTTCTATTGCTATCCCGATCTAAGCAGAAGTAGGCAGAGAAGATTAAATTTTCGTAGCCCTCATTCCACTTCAAACTATAAGTAGGTCGAATAGCTATAGATGGATAATAGGTTAACTGGTCTTGGTAGGCAGCGCTATCATAAAAATACCGCGATTCACGATTTAATTCCCATTCTAGATCGGTATCGACTTTGTTCTTTTGAGCAAAAAGAAAAAAACTACTTAAAAAAATAAAATAACTCAGTCGAAATTGATTCATAATGCAAAAAACAAAGCCCCAAACAGGGGCACTACAATGGTGTATATTAAAAGATCGAATTAGTTCGAGGCTCTTCGTAAAGCAATTTCAGTGAAGTCACCTTCTTTTAAGTTTACTTCAAAATTATAATTGTTAAAAAACAATAAAGTTTCTTTTTTGCTCTGATGGTTGACCATTTCGAACTTGTTAGCGCGCCAAAATTTATCTTTGTAAAGCTTGTAATCCGTGTAGGTCAAGGTTTTTAATAAAGCGCCTTTTCTGTCGTAAAATTCAATTTCCTCAAGACGGTAATCTTTGGCTTTATTGTAAACAGCTATTCTTTTTTTATAACCGGATTTTGGGTCTACTGGGTCTTGTTCAACATATAACAAGTCACCTTCTTGCTTTAAAAATTTATATGTATTTTTCTCCAACTCGACTGAGGAAAGGTCTTCATATGCGAATTCACTTCCTACAAAAGGTCCCGATTTATTACTTGAGGAAATTCGTTTGGTTCTTTGAATTGAAGGTAAAAACAACCACTGGTCGTCAGCTCCTACTTTATGGGTAAAGGTCAGTGTTGATGTTCCTTTAATATCTTTAGGACTGGTAAAAACAATCATAGATTTGTCACCATCCTCATCTAACTCAAGGGTTTTGTTACTTAATGTCCGTTCGCTAATTTGGCCATTTTTATTTTTTAAAACCATTTTTAAGTCAACAGTAGAACTTCCAAACCCACGGTCTGCCTCAATTGCTGCTGCAACAATCTGAGCCCCTTTTTCTTCATCCGTTTGTGCAGAGAGTAAGAGAGGTAATGTCAAAAATAAACTAAAGATGATGTTTTTCATTGTTTAATAATTATAGCGTAAAAATTAATTAATAGTAGTAGTCTTTTTGTAAGCCAATACTAAAATAGATGGCAAAAGAATAAAATCAATGATCAAAGCAGCGGTTATGATAACCACAGTAATTCTAGCCATGTAGCTGTTTAAAGCAAATGGAGAGCTAGAGAGCACCACAAAACCCGTTACCAAGATCAAGGTGGTGATCACAAGTGCGCGACCCACTGTTTCAAAAGCGTAAATTACGGAGTCTTTGGCATCATAATTCAACTCCCTCCGAGCCCTAAGAAATTTACTCATAAAATGAACGGTATCATCAACGATAATTCCCAAGGTCATCCCAAAAACAACAACCATTCCCTGATTAATCTCTCCCAGGTAAAGCATCCAAAATCCAAACCCAACAATTACAGGAGTAAGGTTAGGAATAAGACTCAGTGCACCCATTTTTAAACTTTTTAAGGCAATCATTAAAACGATAGAGATCAGTAACAGAGCTATAATATTACCTTTCAACATACTTTCAGCCTGACGAAATCCTAATTTTGCAAACATCACCGTTGGACTGACTGCAATAGCATTCATATAATCTGGAGTATTGTCTTCAAGCCACCTTTCAGCCCTACGCGTAAAATCGAGCATGCGCTTACTCCCGACGTTTTTGAGCGTTACGGTCATCCTGGTTTCCGATTTATCTACATTAATCTGATTGTTAAGATCTAATCCAAAAGGCAGCGATAATTCGTACAACAAAAGATATTGAGCCGCCTCTTGACGATTGGTAGGAACGGTATAAAAAGAGGTGTCATCACCATGCATGGATTTATTGACTTTCTTGGTGACTTCCGCAAAAGAATTGACATGCACTACCTCCTCTTGCTCATAGAGCCATTTTTCAAAAGCATCCAATTTTTCTAAGTAAATCGGGTTATTAATTCCCCCACTTTCGCCACTTCCAATCGAAAATTCGGCATTGTATATACCAGTGAGATTATCATTAATAAAATCACTATCAGTTCTAAATTTTACGGTCTTGTCAAAATAGTTCACAAACTGATCATTGAAAACATTTTGGAGCGCAAGGATTGCCATTCCGAATATAAACACGGAAGATATTATTGTCAATTGTAATGGTCGATCAACGACAAAATTTCCTAGTTTGGTGTATAAACTGGGTTGAGGTTTAATTTCAGACTTTTTTATTTTTTTCCACAATGGGAAAATAGCCATTAATGCGGGAAGGGTAGTGGAAGAGTAGAGCAATGCCATGGTCATTCCAAAAGCGGTAATATTCCCAAGATGCCAGAAAGGAGGAACTTCACCAAAATTTAGGGTTAAGAAACCAATCACTGTGGTGAGACTTGTAATGAAAACAGGCATAAAATTGAGTCTTAAACTTTCAATGATTGCCTCTTTTTTGCCGTAGCCCTCTTTTCTAAATTTTTGCAGCATGGTTACCAGTATATGAATACTGTCAGCTACTGCTAAAGTGAGTATCATGGTAGGAAATACTGATGAGGGAGGCGTTAATTTTATCCCTGATAATCCGATAAATCCAAAAGCACTCATGATGGAGAACATGACAACAACCAATGTGGCGATTGTAGCAAAAATATTTCGAGTTAATAAGAGGGTTACTGCCACAACAATCATAAACATCATACCGATTAATGCCAAGTCGTTTTGAGAGGATTCAAAAAAGGCAGTATTAAGGGGGACATTTCCGCTTACATATACATCAAATTGAGGGTATTTTTCTTTAAAAGAAGCAATCATTCCCCTAGTCGCT
>CENP01027629.1_pt1 | contig 19129 bp, 20 predicted proteins | sample 361281 | NCBI WGS metagenome assembly CENP01 (sample SAMEA2591122, study PRJEB7988) | marine metagenome | biome: marine biome (ENVO:00000447); feature: deep chlorophyll maximum layer (ENVO:xxxxxxxx); material: saline water (ENVO:00002010), including plankton (ENVO:xxxxxxxx) | depth 70 m | reverse complement strand
GTATCTATGGATAAAAATATGACAATTACTGGAATATATTTTGATCACAAAGCTGAAACACCAGGACTTGGTGCAAACATCAAGCAAAGATTTTTTATGGATGATTTTATAGGTGAGTCTTTACTTGATACTCAGGGAAATTTTAGAGGCGTTACAGTTTCCAAAACAAATTTAGACCCCAAAAATGAAGACAAGTATGACAATGAGGTTGATGCAATTGCCGGATCCACAATAACAGGAGATGGTGTGACGGCAATGATTAGAAGTGATTTATCCTTATATCAACAATATTTCAATAATATCAACTCAAAATAGATGGCATTACTTTCAAAAAAAGATACTAAGTTAATTACGGATCCACTTTCGGATAACAATCCGATTACTGTCCAAGTTCTTGGTATTTGTTCTGCTCTAGCGATTACTGCAGAGCTTGAAGCTTCTGTTGTTATGTCTGTTTCAGTATTATTTGTAATGGGAGTTGGGAACGTTGTAATATCTATGATAAGAAATATTGTCCCTTCAAAAATTAGAATAATTGTACAATTAACCGTTATTGCTACACTAGTTATTATTGTTGATCTTGTATTGAAAGCATTTGCTTATGAACTTAGTAAGACATTATCTGTTTTTATTGGTTTGATAATTACAAACTGTATTATTATGGGTAGATTTGAGGCTTTTGCCTTAGGAAATGGATTGTGGAGATCTTTCTTAGATGGAATTGGAAATGCTTTTGGTTATGCAGTTATTTTGATAATTGTAGGGTTTTTTAGAGAACTTCTTGGATCAGGGACATTATGGGGTATTTCAGTTTTGGGAGATCCCATAGATAAAACTGGATTATACTCTCTTGGATATGAGAATAATGGATTTATGTTATTATCTCCAATGGCATTGATTGTAGTTGGAATAATTATTTGGGTACAAAGAGCTAGAAGTAAACATTTGATAGAAGATTAATATGGAACACATAGAATTATTTTTCAAGTCAGTTTTCATTGATAATATGGTATTTGCCACTTTCCTAGGAATGTGCTCATATTTAGCTGTATCAAAAAAAGTATCCACTGCAATTGGTTTAGGAGCTGCAGTTACATTTGTATTAGGCATTACAGTACCCCTAAATTGGTTGCTTGACCAATTTGTCTTACAAGATGGTGCTTTGGCTTGGCTTCATCCAAGTCTTGTTGAGTTTGACTTAAGCTTTTTATCTTTTATTTTATTTATTGCAACAATTGCTACTATGGTTCAGTTGGTTGAAATTATTGTTGAGAAATTTTCTCCATCTCTCTACAACTCACTTGGAATTTTTTTACCACTTATTGCAGTCAATTGTGCTATACTTGGAGGATCTTTATTTATGCAGTCAAGAGAAATTGTATCTATCCAACTAGCTACTACTTATGGTATTGGTTCTGGGTTTGGATTCTTTTTGGCCATCCTTGCGATAGCAGCGATTAGAGAAAAAATAAGATACTCATCCATTCCTGGTCCTTTGAGAGGTTTAGGAATAACATTCATTATCACTGGCTTGATGGCAATTGGATTTATGAGTTTTGGGGGTATGTTAACAGGTGGTAATGAAACAATACCAACAAAAACAGATGTCGCTGTTGAAAACATAAAAGATAGTGAAGAAAACAGTTTCAGCGAAGATGATGAAAATATTGCATTTGAATTAAATAATAAATTAGATTAATTATGATTCTTTCCACCTCAATATCCAAATCAATCCTACTTGTTGTTGGTATTCTATTATTTGTTTCTTTACTGCTAATCTTACTTCTATTATTTGTAAAGGAAAAGTTAGCTCCATCTGGCCCAGTGAAAATTAAAATTAATGGTGAAAAAGAAATTGAAGTTGCCTCAGGCGGCACTTTACTTACAACTTTAAGTGCACAAAAAATATTTTTACCTTCTGCATGTGGAGGTGGTGGAACATGTATTCAGTGTGAATGTCATGTTAATTCTGGTGGGGGAGAAGCACTCCCAACTGAAACCCCGCACTTCACAAGAAAAGAATTACAATCCGGAGCAAGACTTGCTTGTCAAGTTAAGGTCAAGCAAGACATGAATGTGACAATCCCTGAAGAAGTATTTGGAATTAAAAAATGGGAAGCAACAGTTGTTAGTAATTATAATGTAGCATCATTTATAAAAGAATTTGTAGTTAAAATTCCCGAAGAAATGGATTATAAGGCTGGTGGTTATATACAGATTGATATCCCTGAATCTGAGGTTAAATTTAAAGATATAGATATTACTGCTCATCCAGAAGAGCATGATTCATCTGATAAGTTTAATTCTGAATGGGACAAGTTTAATATTTGGCCATTGGTAATGAAAAATCCAGAGACCGTTGAAAGAGCCTATTCTATGGCTTCATACCCAGCTGAAGGTAAGGAGATTATGTTAAATGTAAGAATTGCAACCCCTCCATGGGATAGGAAGAATAACAACTGGGCAGACTTAAACCCTGGAATTGCATCTTCATACATTTTTTCTAGAAAACCAGGTGATAAGGTTACAATTTCTGGCCCATATGGTGAATTTTTTATTAATGAGTCGGATGCAGAGATGCTGTATGTTGGTGGAGGCGCTGGAATGGCGCCAATGAGATCTCATTTATATCATTTATTCAGAACATTAAAAACCGGAAGAAAAATTACTTTCTGGTACGGAGGAAGATCTAAAAAAGAGCTTTTTTATTTAGATCATTTTTACAAACTCGAAAAGGATTTTTCAAATTTTAAATTCTATGTAGCACTTTCCGACCCACTTGAGGAGGATAATTGGAAGGTTAAAAAAGATATTGATTCTGAAGGTGATGGATTTCTTGGTTTTATACATAATTGTGTAATCGATTATTATCTAAACGATCACGAATCTCCAGAAGATATTGAATTATATTTCTGTGGTCCACCACTTATGAATCAGGCTGTTCAAAAAATGGGAGAAGATTTTGGAATTCCTGATGAAAATATTCGCTTTGATGATTTTGGGGGTTAATTTTAGGTTTATTTTTTCTAAAAAATTTTCAGTTTATTTATTATTGATTTGTTTTTGTTCATGTGATACATTCATGAAAGAAGAAATCAATGGATCTGTTTATGGTACTACTTATAAAATTCAATATTATGTTGAATCTCACAAGGATTTTAATTTTTCAAAACAGATAGATAGTATTTTTAATGAGATTGATTTTTCAATGTCAACCTACAAATCAAATTCTATTATCTCAAGAATTAATAAAAATGAAGTATTAGAATTAGATAATCATTTTTCAAATGTTTTTAAAATATCAAAAGAAATTTATAAAATAACAAATGGAAGATTTGATCCCTCAATTGGGATTTTAGTAAATTATTGGGGTTTTGGTGCTGATAAGCCTGAGTTTAAAAAAAGTTTGTATGAAGTTAAATCAAAGGTAGGTTTATCAAAATTTGATCTTAAAGAAAATTTACTTCAAAGACCGCAAGATTCATATTTAGATTTTAATGCAATTGCTAAGGGATACGCTGTAGATAAAATAGCAGAATTTTTAGAAAATAATGATATTGATAATTTTTTAATTGAGGTAGGTGGAGAAATTAGAGCATCAGGAAAAAATTTAGCTCTGTATAATTCATGGAATATTGGAATAGATATGCCAAGATTTGACGGAGGCAGGAGTATATATAGCACAGTTCTTATGTCTGATGTTTCATTAGCATCATCTGGGACTTACAGGAAATATAAAATTGATTCACTAGGAAATAAATATGCGCATATTATTGACCCAAGAACAGGAAAGCCAACAAAAACAAATATCTTGAGTGTTAATGTTAAAACTAACAAGTGTATTGATGCAGATGCTTATGCTACCGCTCTTCATGTAATGAATTTAAGCGAAATCGAGGTTTTCTTAAAAGAAAAAGAAAATATCTCTGCTTTGGTCATATATGAAAATGATAATAATGAACTTGATTTTATAGATTTCAACGATTTTTATAATTAATTCATTTTCTACAAATAGGAATTATTTCTTTTGTAGGCAAACAAAATTTAATAATATCCTCCTTTGACAATTTTGATGTGTACTCATATCTTTCAACGGTAAATCCTACTTTTTGGAGACGATCAAAAAAATCTAATCCATAAATTCTTACATGATCATATTGACCAAATAATTTATTTCTTTCCTTTTTATTTTTAACCGAAAAATCCTCAAAAGTAGTATCATTATTATAATCCATCGGAACTTGAAATATTCCTATTCCATTCTTTTTTAAAACTCTGAATAGTTCCTTCATAGCTTTGTTATCATCAATGATATGTTCTAGAACATGATTGCATAAAATAAAATCATACGAATTATCCGAAAATGGTAAATCACATATATCAGCTTTTATGTCTGCAATTGGTGAATTTAAATCTATTGTGTCGTAGGAGAGATTTTTTAATTTTTTAAAGCTGTTCATCAAAGCCGATTCAGGTGCAAAATGAAGTACTTTTAATTTAGCCTTAAAAAATGGAGTTTCATTTTTTAGAAATAGCCACAATAGTCTGTGTCTTTCAAGAGAAAAGGTAGATGGAGATAATACGTTATTTCTTACTTTATTATATCCATACGGTAAAAATGCTCGGAAGGTGTTTCCGTCAATTGGGTCTGTATGTTTATTACCATACATGAGAATTTTTAATAGAGGTTTTACAAAAAAACTAATTCTAATTAAAAAACCTCTTGGAAAAATATTAAGAAATAATTTTACTAATGCTTGCATTTATCTAAAAAAATTATGAAAATTTTTTTCTTCATCTGATTTTATTCCTAATGCCTTATAAATAAATTTGAATGTTGATAGCATTTCCGGTTTACCGTTAATAATGGCTACATTATGTTCAAAGTGCGCACTAGTATGACTATCTTTTGTTGTTATGGTCCATCCGTCTGCGTGCTGAATTATTTTATGTGTTTTCATATTTATCATTGGTTCAATTGCAACCACCATTCCCTCTTTAAATTTTTTGCCATATCCTCTTTTGCCGTAATTAGGCATTTCGGGCTTTTCATGCATAACTCTACCAATTCCATGACCAACTAATTCTCTCACAACACCATAATTATGCTTTTCACAATGTGATTGAATTGCATATCCAACGTCTCCAACTCTATTTCCAATTTTAAACTCATTAATTCCCTTGTATAATGATTCTTTGGTAATTTGTAGTAGTTTTTTATTATCCTCACTTATTTCTCCAACACCAAAGGTATATGCGTGGTCACCATAGAATTCATTTTTTAATACTCCACAATCTATAGAAATAATATCACCATTTTTTAGGGGTTCATTGTTGGGGATTCCATGAACTACTTGGGAATTAGGGCTTGTGCAAAGGCTATTCGGGAAGTCATATAATCCAAGAAAACCAGGAATTGCGTCATTGTCTCTTATAAATTCTTCCGCAATTTTATCTAGTTGTAAAGTTGTTACACCCTCTTTTATTTCTTTTGCAAGAATTCCTAATGTCTTTGACACCAGCAGTGAACTTTCTCTGATAAGTTCAATTTCTTCTAGTGTCTTTTGAAAATTCATAGAATTAAACAAGGGGTTTTACATTCATCTCTTTTGGAATTTCAATTCCCATAATTTTTAAAATTGTTGGAGCAATATTAGCTAAAATTCCATTTGTAACTGATTTATAATCCGAGTTGATTAAAATAATTGGAACTAAATTTTTAGTATGAGCTGTATTAGGTGAACCATCTTCGTTAATCATTTTATCACAATTACCATGATCAGAAATTAGAATTACTGTGTAATTATTTTTCAAACAACTTTCAACTGTAGTTTTAACACATTTGTCAATTGCTTCACAAGCCTTAATAGCAGCATTAAAATCTCCTGTATGACCAACCATATCACCATTTGCATAATTTAAACATATAAAATCATTTTTACCTAGTTCAATTTCATTAATTAATTCATCTGTAATTTCAAAAGCACTCATCTCAGGTTTCATATCATAGGTTGCAACTTTTGGTGAATTTTTTAATATTCGCTTTTCTTTTTTGAATGCTATTTCCTTACCACCAGAAAAAAAGAAGGTTACGTGAGGATATTTTTCAGTTTCTGCAATTCTTAATTGTGTTTTGTTATTGCTTTCTAAAACTTCTCCCAACGTATTTTTAAGATTTTCATTTTCAAAAATAATATGAATACCACTAAGTGACTTGTCGTAATTTGTCATTGTAACAAAATGATATTTTTCTCTTTCGGTTATAAATTCATCAAATTTTTCTTGAGTCATGCAATTTGTTAGTTGTCTACCTCTGTCAGTTCTAAAATTGAAAAATAATACCACGTCTCCTTTTTTTACGTTTCCGATCGCTTCATCATTTTTATCTACTTTTACTAAAGGTTTAATAAACTCATCTGTAATTTTTTTATCATAGGATTGTTTTATAGCTATGCCAATATTTTTAATTTTTTTACCTTGACCTTTGATAATTAGATCATATGCCAATTTTATTCTTTCCCATCTGTTATCCCTGTCCATAGAGTAATATCTACCAATAACAGAGGCAACTTCACAATTTTTATTAGAAATAAATTCTTCTAATTTTTTTATATCATTTATAGAAGATTTAGGATCGACATCTCTTCCATCAGTAAATGCATGAACAAAGGATTTACAATTAAATTCATTTGAAATTTGAATAAGCTCAAACAAATGATTCATATGTGAATGAACTCCTCCATTGCTGACAAGCCCAATAAAATGTACTTTTTTATCATTATTATTTGCATATTCAAAAGCTTCTTTTATTGTTTTATTATTTCGCAATTCATTGTTTTTAATTGACATATTAATTTTGGAAAGTTCTTGATATACAATCCTACCAGCACCTAAATTTAAGTGTCCTACCTCACTATTTCCCATTTGACCCTCAGGAAGTCCGACTTCTTTACCATCGGTTTTTAAACTTGCATTTGGATATTTTCTATACAATGAATCGATATATGGAGTTTTTGCTTTTACTATTGCAGAGGTATTTGGATTAGATGATTTACCCCAGCCGTCTAAAATCATTAATAATACCTTTTTGTTCATAGTTCAAAGATATATATTTGACTTTTTTTAATTTAGTTTTTTGAGATTAAAACCACTATTAATCGCGTATGGTTTTTGATTTCTTTGAAAGATAATTGCATTTTCTTTACCTTCTAATATTATATTTTCTTGATTTATTTTTAAAAATGAACCTTCTTTTAATCCAACGACTGGCTGTTTATTGTAGATTAGAAATTCTTGAATTCTTGTTTCTCTGCTTTCTCCCATATGTGTAGAATCTTTATTTTTTTCGTAAAAATGCGGATTAATATTAAATGGGAGAACTTGTAAGCAAAGTCTACTTTCTATTTCTACAATAGGCATATCATTGGTTGTGCCGATTGATATTCCACAAATATTTGTCCCAGCACTTGTTCCAAGGTATGGAGTGCCAGAGTATATTTTTTCTTTAATTTTTTCAATTAATTTTAATTTATTTAGTTGATGAAGAAGTAAAAAAGTGTTTCCTCCTCCAATAAATATACCGTCAGATTTTTCTAGTTTTTCCAAAAAATCATTATCCTTTGAATAATCAATAATTGATAAGTTAATTTTTTTAAATTGATCTTGAACTTTTTCTGTGTATGCAAGATGGCTTAACCCAGATGGTCTTGCGAAGGGTATAAATAGGATATTTTTGCAACCAATAAATAGATTTTTTATTTCTTTAAGTAAATACTCTAGAAATTCTTCACCATGTATTGTTGAAGTACTTGCTAATATCATTTTTTTCATAAAAAAATCAGCTTATTTTAGTAAATTAAACTTACTCATTATATTTGTATAATATAATACAATTTATGTTTTTATTCATCAGTGGTCCTGAGATAGGATTTGTAATTTTTATAGTTGTTCTATTATTTGGTGCAGATAAAATTCCTGATTTCGCTAGAGGCTTAGGTAAGGGAATTAATAGTGTAAAAAATGCCACAAGAGAAATTAAAAAAGAAATTTCAGACTCAAAAGATCAATTGGATGTAGATGTGACTAAAAAAATAAATTCTGAAATTAAAAAAGCTAAGTCTGAAGTTGATTCTTTGACTGGCTCTATCAAAAGAGATTTATAATTTTATTGAAATACTAATACCATCTCTCAAAGGCAGAATTATATTTTGGAATTTTTTGCTATTTTTAAGTTTTTTATTAAACTCATGTATAGCTATGGTCTCCTTGTCCTTTTCAGAGATTTTTCCTAAAACTTTTCCATACCAAAGAACATTATCAGCGATTAAAACTCCATTTTTATTAAGAATATTTGGAATAATATTTAAATAATTCAAATAGTTTTTTTTATCTGCATCAAGAAAAATAATATCAAATTTTTTCTTCATTTTTTCTAATATTATTGATGCATCTGTTGTGTATTGAAATATATTATCAATGTATCCAGATTTTTGAAAATATTTATTTTGAATCTGTAATAGTTCTTCGTTTTTGTCTATTGTATGAATTTCACCTCCTTTTTTTAAGCCTTCAGCAAGACAAAGTGCCGAATAGCCTGTAAATGTTCCAATTTCCAATATATAATTTGGTTTCTTAATTTTCGAAATTAAACTCAAAAGTCTTCCTTGAAGTTCTCCACTAATCATAATTGAATTGATGCACTTTAGATTTGTTTCTCTTCTGAGTTCTTGTAAGAGTTCCGGCTCATCTGAGGAGTTTTTAAGGAGATAATCTATAATTTCATCTTTACAAATTTTCATTCAGTAATTACTTAGTAAGTTCTTTGTAATTGAATTTGAATTTATTAAATCTGGGATTTGAAACTCTTAGTATATATGGGTGATTTGGATTTTTTTTCTTAAAATCTTGATGATAATTTTCTGCTATCCAAAACTTTTGAAATGCGGACACTTCAGCTGCAACTTTTAGGTTTTTATTTTTTTCTAAAATTTTTATCTTTTCACGAATCAAATCTTTCTGAGCCTCTGTTTGATAAAATATAATTGATCTATATTGTGGCCCATTGTCGGGTCCTTGTCCATTTATTTGCCCAATCTCTTGAGATGCAAAATATATATCAATAAGATTTGAGAAGTTAATTTTTTTTGGATCATATGAAACCTCAATTGTTTCGGCATGACCAGTGACCTTTGTATTGACTATCTCATATGTAGGGTATGGTATATTTCCCCCTGAATATCCACTAACTACTTTGTTCACTCCAATTATACTTTCATAAATTGCCTCTACGCACCAGAAGCATCCACTAGCGAAATATGCTTTGTGTTCTTTCTCTGAATTTACAAATACAGGGGTATTTTGTTCTGAAGTGATAAGCTTGTTTTGAGAACATGCAGATAAATTTATGATGAATAATAAATAAATGGTATAGCTTATTCTACAAGCCATTAGATACTTGAAAATAATTTTTCCATTTTTTCTTTTTGTTCACTCGCTAATATTTCATCTATTAGTATTCTACCACTATGTTCATCGGTAATAATCTTTTTTCTAGATGCAATCTCCATTTGAACCTGTGGAGGTATTGTGAAAAATGAACCCCCAGCTGCTCCTCTTTCAACAGGAACAATTGCTAGTCCATTTTTAACATTGCCTCTAATCTTGGAGTAGGAGAATAATAGCCTTTCTTCGATAAGCTTTTTATAATCATCAGATTTTTTGAGAAGCATATTTTCTTCCTTTTCTGTTTCTTTAAGAATAGTGTCAAGCTCTTTCTTTTTGTGTTCAAGGTGTTCGCTTTTATCTTTTAATTTTACTTCAACTTCTTCGATTGACTCTTTCTTGAGTTCTATTTGAGATTTGTATTCGTTAATATTTTTTTCTGCGAGCTGTATCTCTAGCTCTTGATACTCAGTTTCTTTAGTCAATGAATCAAATTCTCTATTATTTCTAACATTTTTTTGTTGCTCAGTGTATTTTTTAATCAGTGCTTTAGCTTCATCAATAAGATTTTTTTTGTAAGAAATCTGATCTTCTAGATCTTTGAGCGATGCGTTTACCTTTTCAATTCTAGTATTTAGGCCTTCAATATCATCTTCAAGATCTCTGACCTCAAGGGGTAACTCACCTCTTACATCTCTAATTTTGTCAATTCTTGAATCTATTAGCTGAAGATCATAGAGAGCTCTCAGCTTTTCTTCAACAGTTGGTTCTTTTTTCTTTGCCATATTATGTATAATTAACTGGGTTCGTGTTTGTATTCGCTAAAGCGATTGCAAAATTAGGAAATTTTTTTCTAAGAATATCGAACAATATATTTTTTGTGAACTGTTCACTTTCGTAGTGACCAATATCAACTAATAAAATTTTATTTTCAGCTTTGAAATAATCATGGTATTTCAAATCAGCAGTTAAAAATGCATCAACTTTTTTAGAAATTGCGTTTTGTATGGCAAAACTGCCAGATCCTCCTAAAACGGCTATTTTTTTTATTGGTTTATTTAATAACTGTGAATGTTTTAAAAATTTAGTTCCTAATTTTTTCTTAATTGAATTTAGAAGTTCTTTTTCACTCATAGATTTATTAAATATACCATACATTCCCATTCCAATATTTTCGTTGATATTTTCTAGGGTAATAATTTCATAAGCTATTTCTTCATAAGGGTGTACTTCCTTCAGAGAAGATAATACCCTTTCCTCAAAATGACTTAAATAGGTAATGTTAATACAAACTTCATCTTGTTCAATATATTTTAATTTTTTACCAACTGTCGGATTTGATTTTTCATTTCCTTTGAAGCCGCCAGTGCCATCAACTGAAAAACTGCAATTATCGTATTTTCCAATGGATCCAGCGCCCACATCAAACAAATTTTTTTTTAATGATTTGGCATTTTCCTTTGGTATATATGTTGTTAGTTTTTTGATTGTATTTTTTTTTGGAATTAAAATTTTATAATCTGAAATTCCAAGTATTTCACATAATTTCATGTTTACACCAACATAAGAGTTATCTAGTGCTGTGTGAATAGCAAAAATTGAAATATTATTTTTAATGGCTAATACAATTGAATCGTTTACATAATTTCCTGGATCAAGTTTTTTTAAACCATTGAATATTATTGGGTGAAAGCTGATAATTAGATTATAATTTAAATCTATTGCCTCTTGAACGACCTCTTTAGTGGAATCAAGACATATTAAAATACCCTTAACTTTTTCATTTAAATCACCGGTCAACAATCCAACATTATCAAAATCTTCAGCATATTTCAAAGGAGCATAATTATCCAAAAAATCGATTACATCTTTAACAACCATCTCACAATTATTTATTTCAAAGATAAATAATTACTTTAGTTACGATGAAAATGATAAAAAAAATAATTTTTTGGAAATTAAGCTTATGGTTTTATTTTATTACTGTTTTAAGAAATAAGTTTTATGATTTTGGTCTTTTAAAATCCTATTCTTTTAGCACACCTATTATTAGTATAGGGAATTTATCTGTCGGTGGTACTGGAAAAACCCCTATGGTTGAATTTTTAATTGGTAATCTTGAACACAAATATAAAATTGGAGTATTAAGCAGGGGCTACAAAAGAAAATCTAGTGGATTCATATTAGCTTCATTGAAGGATGATGCTAAATCAATAGGGGATGAGCCATTTCAGTATTATTTGAAATTTAAAAATATAATGGTAGCGGTTGACGAAAAGAGAAAACGTGGTGTCACAAATCTAATTAATTTGGGAGCAGATTTAATAATTTTAGATGATGCTTTTCAACATAGGAGGGTATTGCCCAGTTACTCAATAATTCTTTCAGATTATTCAAATTTATTTATTCATGACTCATTAATGCCATCGGGTACTTTAAGAGAATGCAAAAGTGGTTATCAAAGAGCTGATTCAATTATTATTACTAAATGCCCAGAAAATTTATCAAAAAATGAGATGAAAAATTTGACCAGTAAAATTAATCTAAAATCAAATCAACATATTTTTTTTAGTAAAATCATTTATTCAAATCATTTAATTTCAAAAACTAATTCTATAAAAATTTCAAATTTTTTAAATAAAAAAGTAAAGGTTGTAACAGGGATTGTAAATTCAAGAGTTTTTATTAAATATTTAGAAGATAAAGGGCTTGTTGTGAGTCATGCTGAGTTCTCTGATCATCATAATTACAGAGATATTGATTTAATCAAATTTAAAGATGAAATCATTATTACTACAGAAAAAGACTATGTAAAACTGAAAAATTTTAATCTTAAAAATTTATATTACATTCCAATTAAAATCGAGGTGTTTGGTCAAAATGACTTAGTGAAAATTCTAAACAGCAAAATTAGCTAGTTTATGTGTTTTCTAGCTTTATACGATGATCTTACTAGGGCACTGCTTTCAAAATGTCTAAATCCTAAATTTTCTCCAAGTTCTTTATATTCTAAGAATTCATCGGGGTTTACAAACCTTTGAACTTGTAAATGCTTCTTACTCGGTTGTAAATACTGACCAATGGTTACAATATCAACTTTAGCATCATGAAGATCATAAATAGTTTCTATTACTTCCTCTTTAGTTTCACCAAGTCCAAGCATTATTCCAGATTTAGTTCTTCGCTGTCCTGCATCTTTCATGTATCTCAAAACATCTAAGCTTCTATCATATTTTGCTTGTACTCGAACTTCCCTTGTTAATCTTCTTGTTGTTTCAATATTATGAGAAATAACTTCAGGTTTTATATTTACAATTCTATCAATATGTTCATGAATACCTTGAAAATCAGGTATTAGTGCCTCCAAGGTAATTCCAGGATTTAATTCCCTAATTTTTTTGATAGTTTCTACCCAAAATTTACTTCCCATATCTTCTTTTAAATCGTCTCTGTCAACACTTGTTAAAACAGCATGTTTTATTTGCATAATTTGAATGCTTTTTGCTACTTTTCCTGCTTCTTCCCAATCTACTGGAAGAGGTCTGCCAGTTTTAACCCCACAAAATTTACAAGATCTTGTACATATATTTCCAAGAATCATAAAAGTAGCCGTGCCTTCTCCCCAGCATTCACCCATATTGGGGCAACTTCCAGATGTGCAAATAGTATGCAAGTTATTATCATCAACTAACTTTCTTAATTTCGCGTATTTGGGCCCTATGGGTAATTTGACCCGTAGCCAATCAGGCTTTTTCTTATGATTGATAACTTTTCTAGGAAGATCAACCTTAAACCAATCGCTGTTTTCCTTCATTACAGATTCCGTATCAGGAATATCTATTGAATAAAAGGAAGTTTCTAATGTTTCTATTTTTTGAGCCAATTTAGCAGTTGAATATTATTATACAAATATAAAAACTTAAATACCTTTAATCAAAAAGAATACCGAAAATCCAACTAAATAAATGAAACCTAACAAACTCAACAGGTGCATTAATTTTGAAGGTCTATATTCTTTCGGAGTATTATTTGAGGAGATTAATATGTAGTTAGTAATTGCATAAAAAGGAGCAGTCAAAAAAGATAGAATGGTAGCTATCTTAATTAACATTCCCATCTGTGATGAAAAAACAAAAAATATTAGTATTGTTCCTAAGGACAGAATCAGCAGCCATATTACATAAATATTTCTGATTTTTTTATCAAAAATTAATTCAGTAGTTACTGCCATTGCTCTTGGTGAAGCATCAAAGGCTGTTATTGTAGTACTAAGCATGGTTGAAAATGCAGCAATAGCAATTAAATAATACGACCAATCACCTAAACTATTTGTATATAAATTGATTAACTGATTGGAAAACAAACTAGCTGAATCACTCAGTGTTTCAGTTGAATGATAAATTGTGAAGTATCCAATGCCAATAAAACAAATACCTAATACTGCAGTTCCAAAATATCCAAGATTAAAATCAAATATTGAATTTTTAATCGAGTTTTGCTGTTCTTTGCTTTTTTCAACAGTCCATAAAGAATTCCATATCGAAACATCCAATGGTGCTGGCATCCACCCCATAAAAGCAATTAAAAAAACAACTTCAGTGTTTGTAATTGGAAATAATTGTTGAAATTCGATTGGTTTATCGAATTCAAATCCAGCTAAAAAAAATGATAAAATAGTACTTAAAGACAAAGCAATAATTAAGTACTTTATCAATTTTTCTAAGGCATTGAATTTTCCTAATGACAATAATATAAATGATAAAATAGTAATTATAATAGTCCAAATTTCAACTGAAAACAGACCTCCAAAAATTGAGCTTGCAATTCCTGCGGTTACAATTGTAATGGCAGTTTGAATGGTAAACATTGTTGTAATTGATAAAAAAAAGAAAATGTAAAGCAGTCTTGGATTTAATTTTTTATATCCATGTAAAATAGATTCACCAGTTGATAAACTATATATTGCTGCATACTTAAAAAAAGGGTATTTTAAAATAATTGCAATTATCAATGCCCACACAAGACCCAAGCCAAATTCTGCTCCAGCTTTAGTTGATTGTACCAGATGTGAAACACCAATTGCTGTACCTGCGAAAAGTAAACCTGGACCTAGCTTCTTTAGAAATTTAGTAGGGATTTTCACATTTAGAAATTTCATCTACTTTTTTGCCACAATATCCACAGGTATCTACATTTTGATTGAGATAAGGATTTTGACTTGCGCATGTTCCAGAAAACTTACCGTCTTTTTTTGACCAAATTTTTATACTAATACCCAGTATGCATAGTCCTAAAATTAATATTGTAACTAACACTTGTATCATGATTGACAAAACTATTAAATTATATTAACTTCTGTTTCCAAATTTATTCTAAAAATTTTTTTAACTGTACTTACTATTGATTTAGAAAGCTGAAGAATTTCTTTGCCGTTAGCACCACCATAATTAACTAATACTAATGGCTGTTTTTTACTAACTCCAAAGTTGATAAATTTTTTACCTTTAAATCCACATTTTTCAATTAGCCATGCGGCAGGAATTTTAAACAGGTTGTTTTCTACTGAATAATAAGGAATATTTTCGAAATTTTTTACAAGAAAATCTAGTTGATTTTTTTCTATAATTGGGTTTTTAAAAAAACTACCAGCATTACCAATTTTATCTAGATTTGGAAGTTTTCTGCTTCTAATATTTGAAACTGCTATTGATATATCTTTAATTGATACATTTTTGACACCTAGTTTTTTTAGTTCCTCATTTATACCAGAGTAAGAAGAAATAATTAAATGATTTTTAGATGTTAATTTAAGATTTACTTTGGTGATTAATAAATTTTTATTTTTTTTAAAAATGGAATTTCTGTAATCAAAATCACATTTAGAGCACTCATACTCACAAAATGAACCATTTTCCCAATTATAAACTCTACATGACACTAAAACATCTTTCAATTCACGTCCATAAGCTCCAATGTTTTGAACAGGCGCGCCACCTACATTTCCAGGGATAAGAGATAAGTTTTCAATACCTCCAAAATCTCTATTTACACACCAGTTTACAAGATCATTCCAGTTTTCACCTGAGCTGGCAGATACCATTACATATTTATCGTTAATTTTTTTGTAGTTTTTTCCTTTGATATTAAGATGTACAACTAATCCATTAAAGTTTTTGGTAAATAAAATATTACTGCCACCTCCGATAAATAGTATATTTTTTTTTCTATGCTGTCTGTAAATTTCTAAAATTTCACTTTCACATGTAATTTCAACATATTCTTTTGCATAAACATCAATTTTGAAACTGTTTAATTTTAATAAAGATTGATTTTTTTTAATAATCATTTTTCAAGATATTCAGTTAACCCATCCTTTATTAAGTCTATGGCGTCAATTAAGTCTCGATTGTTTAATACATATGCGATTCTTACCTGATTTAATCCACAATTTTTCGTAGAATAAAAACCTGAAGCAGGAGCTAACATTACAGTTTTGCCATTTTTATTAAATTTTTCCAACATCCATTTGCAAAATGCCTCAGCATTTGAAACAGGTAATTCTGCAATACAATAAAATGCGCCTTTTGGCACTGAAACCTTTACACCAGGAATTTTCTTCAGCTCACCAATTAATAATATTCTTCTGCTATTATAATCTTTTATGACTGATTCAAAGTACTTTTTTTCAACGTCTAAAGCTGCTGTGCAAGCAATTTGAGCAAATGTTGGAGGAGATAGTCTTGCTTGCGCAAATTTAATAACAGTTGACATAAACAATTTATTTTTTGAAATGACACATCCGATTCGCGCCCCACACATGCTGTATCTTTTTGAAAAGGAATCAATTACAATGGAGTTTTCTTTAATTTCTTGAAATTTTAGTATTGAAGTGTGTTTACAGCCCTCATAAACAAATTCACGATAGACTTCATCGGCAATTAAAAATAAATTATGTTTTTTTACAATTTCAACAAGTATTTTAATCTCCTCCTCAGAGTATACATACCCAGTTGGGTTATTTGGATTACAAATTAATATAGCTTTGGTTTTTGAAGAGATAAGTTTTTCAAATTCATGAATTTTAGGAAGTGCAAAATTTTCAGAAAGATTTGAATGTACAGGAATAACATTTATTCCGTTTGCAGTAGCAAATCCATTATAATTGGCGTAAAAAGGTTCGGGGATAATTAATTCATCGCCTTTATCCATTATTGAGGCCATTGTAAAGGATAGTGCCTCACTTGCACCAGTTGAAATAATTATTTCGTTTGGAGTAATATTAATATTAAAGCTTCTATAATAATCTTTAATTTTTTTTCTTAATTCAAGGTTACCCTCAGACTTACTGTATGCGAGGACATCTAATTCAACATTCTTGACAGCTTCTATTGCTATTTTTGGAGATTTTATATCAGGTTGTCCAATATTTAAATGGTATACCTTTAACCCATTAAGTTTAGCTTTTTCAGCATAAGGAGCAAGCTTTCTGATAGGAGATTCAGGCATAAGAATTCCCTTAGATGACAGTGATGGCATTTAAATAGTATTAGTAAACCTCAACAATACTCTTCTTTTTTCTTTCAATCCCTTTTTGTTGATTATTTTCAACAACTTGGCCTTTTATTTTTAGGATGGTAGTCGGACTTGATGCAGCATTAGAGGTAACTGTAATTGATTTTCTGATAAATCCAACTCTTTTGGTATCATACTTTACCTGAATTTTTTCTGACTCACCTGGCAAAATTGGTTTTTCAGGTTTTTTAGGAATGGTACAACCACAGGTCGATTTTACGTTTGAAATTATTAAAGGAGCATTTCCTGAGTTTCTAAAAACAAATTCTCTGACTCCATTATCACCTTTATTTACAGTTCCATAATCAATAACCGTTTTTTCGAAAGAAATTTCAGGTTTCTTTTCTTGAGAATGTACTAATGTTAAACTAAAAAGAGCAATAAATAATGCTAAAATATTTTTCATGATTTCTTAAAATTTAAAGAACATAAATATAATTATAATTAATAAGATTAAGAAATATCTGTATTTTCGTATTGAATTTTTTTTTATGCAATTGTCAACAAATTTTAATCATCAAGAAATTGAGCATAAATGGTACTCATACTGGTTAGAAAATGACTATTTCTCCTCTAAGCCTGATGAGAGGGATCCGTATACAATAGTCATTCCACCGCCGAATATTACTGGTGTTTTGCATATGGGACATATGTTAAATAATACTATTCAAGATATTTTGATTAGAAGAGCACGATTGCAGGGAAAAAATGCATGCTGGGTACCAGGAACAGACCATGCATCCATTGCAACTGAAGCTAAAGTTGTTCAAAAGCTCAAGGAAAATGGTATTGAAAAAAATAATATTTCACGAGAAGAGTTTCTTTCACATGCATGGGAATGGAAAAATCAGTACGGAAATATTATTCTTGATCAATTAAAAAAAATTGGATGTTCATGTGATTGGAACAGAATAAAATTCACCTTGGATGACCCTATGAACGAATCAGTTGTAAATATATTTATAAAATTATTTAATGATAATTTAATTTACAGAGGTTATAGAATGGTTAATTGGGACCCAGAGGCTAAAACAACTCTTTCTGATGAAGAAGTAATTTTTAAAGAAAAGCAGGATAAACTTTATTATATAAAATATCCTGTTAAGGATTCTGATGATTTTTTGACTATTGCTACTACTAGACCTGAAACAATGCTTGGTGACTCTGCACTTTGTGTAAATCCTAAAGATAATCGATACAAGGATTTTATAGGAAAGACTGCAGTTGTTCCAATTATTAATAGAGAAATTTTAATTATTTCAGATACTTATGTTGATATTGAATATGGAACTGGATGTCTTAAAGTAACTCCGGCACATGATTACAATGATAAAGATTTAGGAGAAAAATATAAATTGGACTTTATCGATATTTTCAATGATGATGGAACTCTAAATGAAAAATGCCTTCACTATAATGGTATGGATAGATTTGAAGCCAGAAAAAAAATTATCCATGAACTAGAAAAGATTGGCCTATTTCTTAAACAAGAAGATATTGTACATAATGTTGGTTTTAGTGAAAGAACAGGTGTAATTATAGAACCAAAATTTAGTTTTCAGTGGTTTTTAAAAATGGAAAGTTTTGTTGAAAAAACAATGAACAGTGTTTTAAAAACTGAAGAAATAAAGTTTTTTCCAAAAAAGTTTAAAAATACTTTTAAGAACTGGATGGAAAATATTAGAGATTGGAATATTTCTAGGCAGTTGTATTGGGGTCATCAGATTCCAGTATATTTTCTTAAAAACGACAAAGAGATATTTGTAGCTGCAAAAAATAAAAAAAATGCAATTAGATTATTAATTAAAAAAACGGGTAATCCCTCAATCAGTCCTGTTGATATTGAGCAAGATAAAGATGTATTAGACACATGGTTCTCATCCTGGCTCTGGCCAATAAGTGTATTCAATGGAATAAATGAACCAGAAAATTCTGATTTTAAATATTATTTTCCAACAAATGATCTAGTTACTGGACCTGATATTTTATTTTTCTGGGTTTCTAGAATGATAATGGCAAGTTATAACATAAAAGATGTTAATCCATTTGAAAACGTATACTTTACAGGCATTGTAAGAGATAAGCAAAGAAGAAAAATGAGTAAATCTCTTGGTAA
>CENP01239201.1_pt1 | contig 19157 bp, 15 predicted proteins | sample 361281 | NCBI WGS metagenome assembly CENP01 (sample SAMEA2591122, study PRJEB7988) | marine metagenome | biome: marine biome (ENVO:00000447); feature: deep chlorophyll maximum layer (ENVO:xxxxxxxx); material: saline water (ENVO:00002010), including plankton (ENVO:xxxxxxxx) | depth 70 m | reverse complement strand
TCCTCAAACACAAGATCCTCCTCAAACAGTGCGAGAAATTCAAAAGGAGGTGGCCGATGAAGATATTTTTTATCGGAATAGCTTTTTTTACAAATTATTGTTTATTCGGTCAATCTATTCTTCATTTTTCGAATTTACAGACCTCTCCATGGACGGGGAGTGCGAGATACTTGTCAACCGGAGGGGCTTTATCAGCTTTGGGTAATGATGGAAGCTCGATCATGGATAATCCCGCTAATGCTTCCATATACAGGGCGGGAGAATTTTCTATTTCTGGTTTAAATCAGACCATCACCAGCGACGGTTTAAAACAAAATTTATCTTTACCCCAAATTCACTTCGGTAGCGCCTACGACATAACTGGAGGAGTTTTAAGTTTTAGTTTTGATTTCAGGCAATCAAGATGGCAACCACAACCATGGAGAAAGTTTGTAACATCGCCAAATTATTCCATGGTTGATAATTGGTTAGATGGTACAAACAACAATACACCTGAGGAAGTTTTAGGGAATGGAAACTATGATATCTATGGAGCTTACCAAGCCTATGTGCTTGAATTTGATTCGATTCAAGGATCGTGGTATCCCCTCGCTAATGGCTTACCAAAAAGCAATCTGGTAACTATAAATAGAGAAATTGTAAAAAATCAGTTTCAATTTACAGGCGCTATTCGGATAAAAAATGCATCTATTGGTTATGGTCTCGAGTTTTTTAATAATAAAACTATGGATGGTCTATCGATACTTGAGTCTGGATTTTCGCCGTTTGGCACTACAAGTGAGTTTTCGATGAATTCAATTGATAGCGCAGTTAGTAGAGGATTTCGTGTACGATTAGGGTCTGTAGTAAAAATAACAAGAGATCTAAGGTGGGGTGCTTTTTGGAGCAGTACATCTATTTCAAAAATGCAATGGAAATATCGACTTTTATTTAATTCGAAATTTTTTGACTACTCTGACGAGAGCTATGAAATTTATCGAAATGAAGAATTTGAAATCGTAAATCCACAATCATTTGGAACTTCATTGGCATATATATTCGAAAGAAAAGGCTTTATTTCTGCAGAATATAAATACCATCCCAAAATACAAACACCAATTCAAAATCCAATCACTTGGTCAAACATAAGCGATGAGATAAGTCAAGAATTGAAAGGTATTAGCGAACTTAAAACTGGAGCTGAAATCAGAAATGGAATTTGGAGTTATAGAATAGGTTACCTTCATTCAGGAAATGGAAGTATATATTCTGATCATAGCTCTTTTAATCAATACTCTCTTGGGTTAGGACTAAGAGGAATCTCGTGGAATTTTGATCTAGCACTATCACACTCTATTCGAAATGGGAACGTTAATCATCCCATAAATTTTGAATCTTGGAGAATTAATTCAAGTCATACCATCTTCCTGGGTACATATAGTTTAAGATTGCGATAAAAAAATATCGCGATGTATCTTCGAACTTATGAAGACATCAAAATTTGTAACCATTTTTTTTATTGCGAGTTTTTCTGCGATTGCTCAGAATACAAACTCGTTTAATTGGAGATCAATTGGCCCTGCTGTTACATCAGGACGTGTAGCGGATATTGCCGTAAATCCAAATAATCATGATAATTGGGTAATTGCCACTGCATCCGGAGGAGTCTGGACAACAAAAAATCATGGACTTACGTTCAATCCTGTTTTTGATAATCAAGGCTCATATTCTATTGGCTGTGTTACCATTGATCCTAATAATTCGAATGTAATTTGGGTAGGAACAGGAGAAAACAACAACCAACGATCAGTAGCCTATGGTGATGGAATATATAAATCTACTGATGGTGGAAGTTCATGGAAAAATATGGGATTAAAAAATTCTGAGCATATAGGGATGATAAAAATTCATCCAGAAAATTCGAATATAATATGGGTTGCCGCATATGGCCCATTATGGAATTCAGGAGGAGATAGAGGTATTTACAAGAGTGAAGATGGTGGAGAAAGCTGGTCTCGCATTCTAAACATATCTGAGCATACTGGTTTTAACGAAATACACCTTGATCCCAGAGATCCTGATATTCTTTATGCTACCTCTCATCAAAGACAGAGAAAAGTGTGGACTTACATCTCCGGAGGGCCAGAAAGTGGATTGTATAAATCCGTAGACGGTGGAATCAATTGGATAGAGCTTAAAAATGGAATCCCCGGATCAGATAAAGGCCGTATTGCGTTGGCAATTTCACCAGTGAATCCAGATATAGTTTATTGTATGATCGAAGGGCATGGATTTTATAAAAGCATTAATAATGGATCAAGTTTTAAAAAACAGAGTGAACACTCGACCAGTGGCAATTATTATGTTGAACTCTTTGCTTCCCCGCACAATATTAATACCGTGTATAGTATGGATACATACGCTCAATGGTCCGAGGATGGTGGAAAATCATTCAAAAGGCTTGGAGAAAATGGTAAACACGTAGATAACCATATTGCATGGATAGATCCGAATAATAAAAATCATTTGATCCTTGGATGCGATGGTGGAATTTATGAGACATGGGACCATGCAAATTCATGGCATTTCAAGTCCAATTTACCCATTACCCAATTTTATCGGGTAGCCACAGATAATGCAAGTCCTTTTTATAATGTTTACGGTGGAACTCAAGACAATTTTTCACTTGGTGGTCCAAGTAGAACAATAAATAACAGAGGAATTGTGAATAGCGATTGGTATGTCACCCAAACAGGAGATGGTTTTGAATCTCAAGTTGATCCACTCGATCCAAATATCGTTTATGCTCAAGCGCAATATGGCTGGCTTCGAAGATATGATAGGTTAAGTGGTGAAGGAGTGCCAATTAAGCCCTTACCGGGAGTTGAAGACAAACCATTGAGATGGAATTGGGATGCTCCATTACTCATCAGCCCACATGATCATAAGACTCTATATTTTGCAGCAAACAAGTTATTTAAAAGCACAGATAGAGGAGATTCGTGGGAAACGATTTCTGGTGACTTGACTCGTCAAATTGACAGAAATGCTTTGCCAATAATGGATAAAATATGGAGTATAGATGCCATAGGTAAAAACAGAAGCACAACAATCTATGGAAATATCGTTTCACTTCATGAATCAAGTTTAGAAAAAGGTCTTATTTATATTGGAACTGATGACGGGCTGATTCAAGTCACCGAAAATGACGGTAAAGACTGGAGAAAAATTGAGAAATTTCCATTTGTACCAAATAAAACTTATGTAAATGATATTAAAGCATCACAACATGAAAATAATGTTGTTTATGCCGCTTTTAACAACCATAAAAATGGAGATTTTCAACCTTATCTTCTTAAAAGTAAAAACAAAGGGAAAACATGGTCTGATATTTCAGGCAATCTCCCAAAAAGAGGATCTATATATAGTTTAGCAGAGGATCACGTGAATCCTTTATTACTTTTTGTAGGAACAGAATTTGGAATATATTATACTACTGACGGTGGAGAAAAATGGGAAAAACTAGGTTCAGGACTACCTACCATTGCTGTGAGAGATATTGAAATACAAAAACGTGAAAATGACCTTGTCATAGCAACATTTGGAAGAGGCTTTTATATTCTAGATGACTACAGCCCGATCAGAGAATTTTCCTCAGAAAATTTTGAAAATGACGCTTATGCTTTTAATACTAAATCGGGTCTTATATTTAATGAGGCAAGCCCAATAGGATATCGCCCACCAGGATTTTTAGGGGCAGGATATTTTATGGCGGATAATCCGGATTTAGGAGTTAAGCTCACCTACTTTATTAAAAAATCTGTCAAGACCCTAAAGTCTAAAAGACAAGAAAAGGAAAAAGAGAGCGCCAGTATTTCTTATCCGACAAAAAAACAAATTCGGAACGAAAAAAATGAGATTAAGCCCTATTTGATTATCTCAATTAATGATTCGAATGGCAAACCTGTTAGAAGAATTACGAAACCCTATTCAAAAGGTATACATCGAATAAACTGGGATGGAAAAGTATATAGAAAAGATAATCCTTCAAGAGGTGCTTATTTTGCAAATGCAGGCGATTATTATTATCAAATTATTGGGTATAAGGAAGGATCCTTTGATACTCTTCTAACAAGTAAGAAATTTAGTTTAAATCATTTGAATAACTTAACCCTACCGGCACTTGACGATGAACTGATTAATTTTCAGGCACTATCAAACAGTACTCTTAGGGATTTTGATAAATTTCAAATGAGCTTAGACGAGACAATTGATCTTGCAAAGAAGCTGGGAAAAGCTCTCAAAGCCACTCCTGAAGCCAGCCTAAAAGATCTGGAAGAGCTTAATTATCAGGAAGATCTTTTAAGAGAAATAGTTATTGAAATCAATGGCGACGCAGATATATCTGCAAAAGAATTTGAGGTTTTACCTGGTCTAGGTGAGCGTCTATCTATCGCTACATGGGGATCGTTCAGCATGAGATCAAAACCCACAAGTACCATGAAAGAACAAATTAGAATCGTGAGAGAAGCTCTTCCCCGTTTAGAGAAAAAGCTTGAAGAAATTCTTTATGCAATTGAAAAGATTGAAACACGTAATGAGGCTTTTGGGATACCCTACGTCAGGGGTTTTGAGGACTAAAAACGAAGCTTTTAAGGAATTACCAAAATTATACCTTGTAAACAAAAGCATTTATATTCATGCCAGCGCCAACAGAAGCAAACAGCAGAATATCGCCTGGATTAACCTCATGACCTTGATATTTTTCTTTTCTCACTAAATCCAATAGCGTAGGGACAGTTGCGACAGAACTATTCCCAGACCATTGAATTGACATTGGCATAACAGCTTTTAAATTGGGTTGCATATCATAAAGCTTAAAGAGGCGCATTCCAACAGAATGATCTAATTTTGCATTTGCCTGATGCATGAATATTTTTTTTACCTCTGAAAGGTGCACCCCAGCATCTTCGAGTGCTGACTTCATAGCTCCTGGAACTTTAGAGATGGCGAATTCGTAAATTTTTCGACCCTTCATTTTAATCAATCTCTCGTTTCTGTCTAATTTTTGATTATTTGAAGGATTTGATTTTAAAAAATAAGCTTCATTTTTAGTGTACGAGACAGATGCTTTACCCAAAACCCCTTTGATTTCTGAAGATTTTTGAATGTCAAGGCAAGCAGCCCCTGCCCCATCGGAAAAAATCATAGAATCTCTATCGTGCTTATCTACAATCCTCGATAAAGTTTCGGTCCCAATAACCAATGCTCTATTCGATAACCCACTCTTTAAATAGGCTTCTGCAGTAATTATACCTTGAATCCATCCCGGACATCCTGATAAAATATCAAAAGCAACACAATTTGGATTCTCTATGCCCATTAAGTGTTTCACTCGAGATGCAATACTCGGCATCTGTTCCATGACTCGAGAATTATTTTCAATATCTCCAAAATTTTGAGCAACAATAAGTAAATCAAAATTTTCTTTATCCCAACCCGAATCCTTTAAAGCTCTCAAGCCCGCTTCAGCTGCCAAATCTTTTGAAGTTTGATCATGTCGGGCATACCTTCTTGCCTCGATCTCTGTAATTTTTTGAAATTTTTCAATGATTACTTCATTGGAATGAGGTATTGGATCACCATTTTCATCAAGAAATTCATGATTTAAAAATGCGCTATTAGGGACCTCAACATCAGGAATCACAGATCCAGTACCTCTTATTATTGTATTTGAATTCATGCCTGCAAAAGTACCTTTTTCATTTGAATGATTCGTACTTTTGATAAGTCAAAATTCTGATGTCATATTTAACTCGACACATTTCAACTTTTGCAAACAAACTTTGTTATTAAGATTATCACAACATAACATTAATACACCACATAATATTATGGAGTCCAAGAAAAAAATGGAAGAATTTTCAAATCATACAGAATGTTTTGACGATGGTCACGATCACCGAGCTACAAGTTTCGATAATCCAATTAAAAAAGATGCGTTTTTGAAAAATGACAATGAAAAAATTGAAATTATTGAAAAACATGTACAAGGAATTTTAGAAACTTTAGGAATGGACTTGACAGACGATAGTCTAAAAGGCACGCCGAGAAGAGTTGCTAAAATGTTTGTGACTGAAACTTTTGGAGGGTTAAACCCATCACGAAAGCCGGATTTAAACACTTTTGAAAATAGTTATAAATACGGAGAGATGTTGGTGGAAAAAAATATTGTTGTTTACTCAACCTGTGAGCATCATCTAATGCCAATTATAGGGAGAGCGCACATTGCCTATTTATCAAAAGACAGAGTTATTGGGCTAAGCAAGATGAACAGAATTGTAGATTATTATGCAAAACGTCCGCAAGTTCAAGAGCGATTAACAAGACAAATTACGAATGCAATGCAAGAAGCCTTGAGGACATTGGATGTAGCCGTATTAATCGATGCGAAGCATTTATGTGTAAATGCCAGGGGCATTCGTGATATTGACTCAAGTACAGTTACTGCAGAGTATGGCGGTAAATTTCAAAATGATGAAGGATTAAAATCATCATTCTTAACTTACACTCAATTAAATACGGATTTTGAGAATCTAAATGAATAAGTTACACATATACGATAGCCTCAGTTCTGGAATAAAACCTTTTGAACCCATTGAAAAAGGGAAAGTGGGTATGTATGTGTGTGGACCAACCGTTTACAATGATGTTCACCTAGGAAATGTAAGAACCTTTTTGAGCTTTGATTTGATTTTTAGATACTTTAAATACCTAGGATATAAGGTCAAATATATTAGGAACATTACTGATGTTGGACACTTAGTAAATGATCTTGATGAAGGAGAAGATAAGATATCGGCAAAAGCAAAAGCGGAAAACATTGAACCCATGGAGGTTGCTCATAAATACACTACAGGTTTTAGGGATGTAATGAGAGAATTCAATGCTTTAACTCCATCAATTGAACCTACTGCAACCGGCCACATAATAGAACAAATTGAAATCATAAAAAAACTACTAGAAACTAAACTAGCTTATGAGTCAAATGGTTCAGTATATTTTGATATTATTGAATATAGCAAAGAAAATAAGTATGGAGAACTTTCAGGGAGAGAAATAGAAGACTTAATTCATGGATCGAGAGATTTAGATGGTCAAAAAGACAAAAGATCCCCACTAGATTTCGCTTTATGGAAAAAAGCTTCAAATTCTCATATTATGAGATGGCCTAGTCCGTGGAGCGATGGATTTCCAGGGTGGCATCTTGAATGTTCTGCGATGAGTGAAAAATATTTAGGATATGAGTTTGATATTCATGGTGGAGGTATGGACTTAAAATTCCCCCACCATGAATGCGAAATAGCCCAAAATGTCGGCCATAGTCAAAAAAAGGGAGCAAAATATTGGGTCCACACGAATATGCTCACACTTAATGGGAAAAGAATGTCAAAGTCTTCTGGTAACGTTTTACTACCAATGGAAATAATTAAAGGCGATTCAAAGCACTTAACGAAGTCTTATGATGCAAATACAACCCGATTCTTCATTCATCAAGCTCAATACAGATCAATTTTAGATTTCAGTGATGAGGCACTCAAAGCCTCTGAAAAAGGTTATAAAAAGCTCATTTCCGCGCTTGAACTGATAAAATCTAGAAAAAATATAGGACCTGAAAATGGTTCTTTTGATGTAAAAAAATGGAACCAATCATGCGAATCAGCCATGAATAGCGACTTTAATAGTCCTCAACTGATAGCTCATCTTTTTGAAGCTTCAAAAGTCATTCAGCAGGACATTAAGGATCCTAGTATTTTAGGAAAAAATGGTGCTGAATTATTATCTGAAAAAATGGATATATGGATCCATGACGTTTTAGGATTGACAAATTTCAAAAGTGAAGGATCAGAGATTTACAAAAAAGCTCTTCAAGGAGCCATGAACATCGTTTTTGATGCCCGAAAAAATGCCAGAGAAAGAAAAGATTGGGAAACTAGTGATTCAATTAGAGATAAGCTTCTTAAAGCAGGGATACAAATAAATGATGGAACAAATGAGAGCGATTTCACCATTAAATAATGAAAATTCTAAAAACTTTACTCAGTATTCCATTATTAATAATGATTGGTGTTTATAAATATATTATTTCGCCTCTAACTCTTCCTTCATGCAGACACACCCCTTCATGTTCCCAATACGCATCAGAAGCCATAAGAGAATGGGGAGCCCTAGAAGGAAGCTGGTTTTCTATTAAAAGAATCTTGAAATGTCACCCCTGGGGTTCAAGTGGATATGACCCTGTAAAGAGGAAAAAATCCAATAGATAAAATATTTTTCAAAATCATTTGATCTCTAAAAGATAATTTAAACAAAAAAATTCGCCACCAAATACTACCTTCGTCTCATGCTTTTAACTATGACCTGGGCGGCGGAAAGAGGAATTGAGATTGGCCCTCTATTTTTACGTTATTATCAAATACTTTTTTTCTCTGGATTTTTAGGCGGCTTTTATTTGATGAAAAGGTATTTTCAAAAAGAAGGTATTAAACAAGAGACTCTTGATAATTTACTTATATATATGGTTTTATCTACGATAGTTGGAGCCAGACTAGGTCATGTGTTTTTCTATGACTGGGAATACTACCGATTAAACATTTCAGAAATATTTATGCCTTGGAAAGGTGGATTAGCTTCCCATGGTGCAGCAGTCGTAATTCCTCTCGTCTTATACTATTTTGCAAAAAAAAATCTGAAAACAATACATCATAATTTCCTTTGGTTAATGGATCGAGTTGTTATCTGCGCTGCCCTGGCTGGCTCATTAATAAGAATAGGAAATTTTACGAACTCAGAGATATATGGAGATCCTGTTAATCATCCCACCGAGACAGTTTTTTTTAGACCCGTTTTAGATTATTTCGATTCCTATTTTTCAAATATCATTGATGGATCTAAATTTAACCCTACTGGAGAGTATCTAGCTTCAGATAGCTTAAGTTTACCAGAGTATGAATTAATTATTACCCCTAAACCCGGAGTAAGCATAGGGACAATACAATCAGTTCTAGAATTACAAATGGAACCAATGTTCAATTCACAAAATAAAGATTCAAGGCATTTATATATTCCAAAAAACTCATATTTTTCTCCTATTGGAAATAATTTATATGCATTATCACTTTACGGAATTCCTAGATTTCCAACTCAGCTTTTTGAAGCAGCAGGGTATTTATTGATTTTTATAATCTTATTTTTACTAGGGGAGAATAATCAACTGACGCATCGAGGCAGAATATTCGGTCTTTTTCTCATTTTGGTTTTTGGTTTTCGAATTGGAATTGAATTTTTAAAAGCAAATCAAAAATCTTTTGAAGCCAATATGACTTTAAATATGGGCCAAATATTAAGTATTCCTCTCTTAGTCGCAGGTCTTTATCTTTTAATAAATTCTCTCAGAAGATCGAATATTAGAAATTAATTATGGGAGCAAATAAGAATTTAAAGACTCTTGGGAAAGCGATTTTAATAATCACGGTATGCTTTTTTATTTTGATGCAAATCTTTCCCTCAATTAACAGTTCTAGTCCAAAATTTTCAAAGAGTTCCTCAAAAAATACATTTGAACCCACTTTTCTAAAAGAAGGTATTGGGTATTTTTCAAACGAATTAGGAGATACTATTGCAGAATTTCAAATTGAATTAGCGGAATCCAATAAAGAAATACAAATTGGTATGATGTGGAGAAAAAGTATGTCAAAAGATATGGGAATGCTTTTTTTAATGCCTGAGGAAAAAATTCAAAGCTTTTGGATGAAAAACACATATATACCTCTAGACATTATCTACATTAATTCGGAAAGACGAGTGGTGAGTATAATAGACAACGCAAAACCAATGAGCGAAAATCCGCTACCCTCTAGTGAGCCTGCAAATTTTATACTAGAGGTCTCAGGAGGGACATGTGCAAAATTGGGAATTCAACCTGGAAATTTATGGAGATGGAAAAGAAACTGAGAATTATATTTATTACAACAATAGTTGTCATATCTAACTTAAACTTGAAATGCCAAGATATCGAAGAAAAAATAGATGCTTCAAAACTGGAATGGCTAGTATACCCAATAAGTACTCAAAATAGACCGCATGAATGGGCTTGTGAACCCAGTATTGCAACAAATCCTTCAGGAGATCAAATAATTGCCGGATCTGTTTTGGATCAAGTTCATAGAGTCAAAGCTTCTAATAATTCTAAATCTAATAACTGGATTCATCAGACACTAGAATCACCTTTCGGAGTTTGGGGTGATCCAATAATTCAGTATGACTATAAAGGAAGAGCATATTTTTTGCATTTAGCAACACCAAATGGTAAAAAAGATGAAGACTATCTAGATAGAATAGTGCTTCAGTATTCAGATGACCATGGCTCCTCATGGAGCACCGGGAGCAGCATAGGCTATAATCCACCAAAAGATCAAGACAAAGAAGGAATTGCGATTGACAAAAGTAATACCCTTCATGTTTCATGGACCGAATTTGACAAATACGGAGAAAGTGATAAAACAAAATATCGGTCAAGAATAAGATATTCCCAATCGACAGATCAAGGTGAAACCTGGTCTCCAGCAATAACGATTTCTTCTAATGAAGGAGATTGTATAGATGATGATAACACAACAGAAGGAGCAATACCTGCTGTTGATCCATCTATGGGCGTAGTTGTAATTTGGAGTTTTCAAGACACTATTTGGCTAAACCGATCTGATGATGATGGTGCAATTACCTGGCTTAATCAAGAGCGGCCTATTGCTACCCATGTAGGTGGTTGGGCTCAGGAGATTCCAGGCTTTGGAAGAGCAAATGGAATGCCTATATCTCAATTTGAATTAGATGGTGATTTTCATTTGGTCTTTGGTGAGCAGGAATCTGGTGAAAAATCATGGCTAGTTCACATGGTCTCTAAAGACGGTGGAGTCAAATGGTCAAATAAGCAAAAAATACCTGTGCCTGATGGTGTCATTCATCATTTTATGCCATGGTTTACTATCGACTCTACGAATAATTCCCTGCATATTATAGCATATGGACAAAAAGACTCCACTACTTGGGAAACTCAGGCATATCATACCTACAGCAATGACGGTGGAAAGTCTTGGCATCATCACGCTTTAGCAGAATCTTTTTCGCCTACTCCAAATCATTTTTTTGGAGATTACAATGGCATCGTTGCGCATCCAAAAAGTGGAATTCATATGGTTTGGACTCAACAAAATGATGGGGTAAACTCAATTTACTATTGCAACATGAAATCATCTCGTGAACTGAATTCAAGAAACAAACCAAAAAGAAAAAAGAGAAATTGAAACTATTACTAGCCTCAACATCTTCAATTCACGGTCACTCCTACTTAAGTTACTTTAAGAATGCTTGGATAAATCATTTTACGGGACTAAAAGGACCAGTGATTTTTGTTCCTTACGCCCGACCTGGTGGGATTTCATGGGATAATTACACATCTTTAGCAGCAGAGGCTTTTAATTCCCAAGGAATTGAAATTAGAGGTATACACACGTATAATAAAACTTCCGACGCCGTAAAAGAGGCCGGAGGTTTTTTCATCGGAGGAGGAAATACTTTTGTTTTACTCAAGACATTAATCGAAAATGGCTCTTTTAATGAAATTGATAAAGCTGTTCGGGAAGGAAAACCATATATGGGTAGCTCTGCAGGAACTAATATTGCTGGGACTTCAATCGGAACAACAAATGATATGCCTATTGAATACCCCCCTACTTTCAAAGCATTTAACTGGGTTCCATTCAATATTAATCCCCATTACCAAGATCCAATTGAAAATTCAACCCATATGGGGGAAACTAGAGAGATTAGAATTCAAGAATTTCATGCATTTAATAAAACTACTGTAATAGGACTTAGAGAGGGCTCTTACATTCTATCGAACGGGATTGATCACTTTCTTGAAGGAGAATTATCAGCTCGTATTTTTAAACTGGATAATTCCCCATTTGAAATTGAAAAGGGTCCACTGAGTATCTGATATTTTACTTTTATTACATTTTAGATAGAAGTACATTTACAATGTGAAAAGTTCTTTCGGTAAATCTGTACTATTAATTTTAGATGGCTGGGGAATTGCATCTGATCCAAAGGTATCAGCTGTAGATATAGCGGAAACTCCTTTTATGGATTCACTCAAAAAAAGTGCAATAACCGCGAAACTCGAGGCGTCGGGTTCTCATGTAGGACTGCCTCAGGGGCAAATGGGTAACTCAGAAGTGGGTCACATGAATTTAGGAGCTGGGCGCATCGTATACCAGGATTTAGCAAAGATTGATTTAGCCTTTAAAGAAAAAGCAATCTTACAGAATGAGAATTTTCAAAGTTTATTAAAAAATTCCGAAGGGAAAAAGATACATCTATTGGGATTAGTAAGTGATGGAGGGGTTCACAGCCACATAAACCATTTAAAGGGCTTATTAACAATATTGGCAGATAATGGCTTAGTTGACGTCTATTTACATGCATTCACAGACGGTAGAGATACAGACCCTCATAGTGGAAAAGGTTATTTAAAAGACATTGAGTGCCACATGAAAAATACCACTGGAAAGGTTGCGAGTATTTGCGGGCGCTACTTTTCTATGGATCGAGATAATAGATGGGAAAGAACTCAAAAAGCATATAATCTGCTTGTGCGTGGTGAGGGAAGACAATTTAAAGGTCATGCATCAGATGCAATTCAATCTGCGTATGATTTAGGACAAACAGACGAGTTCATTTCGCCAATTCAAATTGAACCCGTAGAAATAAGTGATAATGATATTGTTTTATTTTTCAATTTTCGAACAGATAGGGGAAGGCAGTTGACAAAAGTTTTGACTCAGCAAGATTTTTCTGAAATTGACATGTTCAAATTAAAAACTCAATTTTATACTCTTACAAATTATGATCAATCGTTTTCAAATATAAAAGTCATTTTTGAAAAAGATAATATAAAAAATACGCTTGGCGAGGTTTTAGAGAGTTTTGATAAAAGTCAAATACGAATTGCAGAAACAGAAAAATATCCACATGTCACTTTCTTTTTCTCTGGAGGGCGGGAAGCTAGCTTTAAAAACGAGAAGAGAATTATGTGTCCCTCGCCCAAAGTTGCAACGTACGATCTTAAGCCAGAAATGAGTGCGAAAAAAATATGCCGAGCAATAATTCCTGAATTAGAATTGCAATCTGCAGACTTTATATGCCTAAATTTTGCTAACCCGGACATGGTAGGTCATACGGGAAGTATTACAGCTGCAATTAAGGCAGTAGAAACAGTTGACAGTTGTGCCAGGGAATTAGTTGATATTGGACTCAAAAATAATTATACATTCTTCATTTTAGCAGACCATGGAAATGCAGATTGTATGATTAATAAAGATGGTAGTCCAAATACAGCACATACAACTCAACCTGTACCCTTTCATATTGTATCAAAAAATATTACTGACTTAGGTCTTAAAAATGGTGTTTTAGGCGATGTAGCCCCAACAATATTAGATTGGATGAAAATTCCTAAGCCCATTGAAATGACAGGTCAATCTTTATTGATAAGAAAATGATCGTAATAAAATCGCTAGATGAAATTGAACGAATGCGAAGGAGCGCTTTAATGGTATCCAAAACCCTAGGAATGCTCGCATCTGAAATAAAACCGGGTGTTTCGTCGCTTCAATTAGATAAACTCGCAGAAAATTTTATACGAGATAATGGCGGACAGCCTGGTTTTTTGGGAATGTATGGTTTCCCCAATACTTTATGTACCTCTGTAAACAATGAAGTTGTTCATGGTATTCCATCAAAGAAGCCATTGGTTGAAGGAGATATTATTTCTATTGATTGTGGTGTTCTATTTGACGAATACTATGGAGATCATGCATATACATTTGCCGTAGGAGAAATATCTAATGAAATAAAAAATCTATTACAGATAACAAAAGAGTCGCTTTACAAAGGAATATCAGCAATGACTGCTGGGAATAGAATTGGAGATATTGGACATGCTATCCAACAACATTGTGAACTTCATGGATATGGAGTTGTGAGGGAACTCGTAGGCCACGGCCTTGGGAAAAAGCTTCATGAGGATCCTCAGGTACCTAATTATGGAAAAAGAAATTCAGGTAAATTATTAAAAGACGGAATGGTATTAGCAATTGAGCCAATGATTAATCTGGGGACTCAAAAAGTACGGCAACTATCTGACGGATGGAGTATCGTAACCCAAGACGACCATGTATCTGCCCATTTTGAACATGATGTTGCCATCATCAACGGACAGCCAGAAATATTATCAACATTTGATTATATATATGAAGCGTTAGGAATAGAAAATAAAAAATCTAAAAAAGCTTCATGATAGAATTTGCCTTGAAATATATCCCACGCCCTTGGCTCATAAGGCTTAGTTCGATCATGAGATTGGTCGGGCCAATTATCTATTCAGGAAATAAATTTACCGATCCGATAGATGACCGCAATTATCGTAAATTCCTGCCTTATGGATATGCAGGAAGGATAAGGGAAAATGCAATGGGACCGGGAACAAATTCATTGGAACGGCACCGGCTACTTTATTTATATCTCAAAACAGAGACTAATTTTTTCTCTGAAAAACTTAAATTATTACATATCGCACCAGAGCAATGCTTTTATTTCAAATTCAAAAAGTTAAATAATCTTGACGTTACTTTTGCTGATATTGAGTCTCCTCTGGCTGATTTGCACTTTGATCTACACGAAATTCCGATTGACAATAATCAATATGATGTTGTTTTCTGTAATCATGTTTTAGAGCATGTAGATAATGATATAACCTGCTTAAAAGAGATTTATCGTGTTATGAAAAAAGGTGGATGGGGTATATTTCAGGTCCCTTTTGTTAGTGGAATAAAAAAAACAAGAGAAGATCCCTCCATCAAGGATCCAATCGAGCGAGAACGGTTATTTCTGCAATATGATCATGTAAGGCTCTATGGAGAGGATTATCAAGAGCGCCTTGAATCTATTGGATTTAGAGTAAAATGCACAATTTTGGGCCAAAAACTGTCCGAAGAAGAGGTCCTAAGATTTGCAATCCCAAAAAATGAGCCCCTTTATATTTGCTTTAAAGATTAACTAAAAAGTAGATGAATTAATCATAGCGCTTTTAAGAAAGCGAAGCAATTTCTTTAGTCATTTTATCTTCTTCTTGCTGTGCGAGCTCTGAGTCAACCAAAATTCGACCTGAATGCTCGTCGATCATTATCTTTTTTCTTTGAGCAATTTCCATTTGGCGTTGAGGCGGAATGGTGAAATAGGATCCACCTGAAGCGCCCCTTTCTATCGACACTACGGCAAGACCATTGTTTACTTTGGAACGAATTCGAGTATAAGCTGCTAAAAGTCGTTCATCAGAAAGGGCAGTTGCCAATTCTCCAGAGCGTTTAATTAGAAGTTTTTCTTCTTTCTGTGTTTCCTTTACAATAGTATCCAGCTCTCCCTTTTTGAAATCTAGATGACTTTTTCTTTCCTGCAATCTTTCCTTGATGGTTTCCATTTGTTCCCCTCGAGTTTCAAGAACAGCCTCAAATTCACCTATATGCTTTTCCGCCAACTGAATCTCTAACTCCTGATACTCAGTCTCTTTGGCAATAGCATCAAATTCACGATTATTTCTGACATTTTTTTGCTGCTCCTCATATTTAGAGATTTTTTCTTGACACTCTTTTATCAATTGTTTGTGCCCCTTAATTTCGTTTTTAGCAGACGAAATCTCTTCTTCGACTTTAGAAAATCTCGTTTGCATTCCCGCAATTTCGTCCTCTAAATCTTGTACTTCAAGAGGTAATTCTCCACGAAGGTTCCGAATTTCATCAATTCGTCTATCTACAATTTGAAGATCATATAGAGACCGGAGTTTCTCTTCTACTCCGGAGATATTTGATGGTTTTGTCTTTTTTGCCATTTCAGGATATAATAATTGGATTCGTATTTGATTCCGTTTTGGTGACCGCGAAATTAATCATTTTCGAGCGAATGTAATCAGCAATTAAGTCAATTGTATGCTGTTCACTCTCCCAATGTCCTATATCAGCCAAAAAAACACGTTTTTTTGCATCAAAAAAAGTATGATAAGAGATATCTGAAGTAAGAAATGCATCACAATTAGAGGCAATAGCGTCTGAAAGTAATTTAACTCCTGCGCCCCCACAAACAGCAACCTTGTTAATCCTACCATTTCTAGATTTTGTATGTCTAAAGGACTTCAAATTTAATATTTTCTTGATTTTTTTTATGAACTCCTCTTCACTGTGTTCAACAGGTAAATCGCCAATAGCTCCAAACCCCTTATTCGGATCAAAATTCGATAATTCAATCCATGCGTATGAAATTTCTTCATAAGGATGGCTTTCAAATAAAGCACGTTCAACCTCATATTTGAACTCTGGAGCCACTAAAACTTCGATCCGATCTTCATCTTGCTCTTCAAGTTTCCCAATTTCTCCTTTAAATGGTCTTGAAGACTCCAAGGGTCGAAATGACCCTTTTCCTGACACAACAAACTTCGATTGATCGTAATTTCCTAATTTCCCTGCACCGGCATTGAATAATGATTCAGAAACTGTTTCACTAAAGTCTTTTGGGACATGCGTTACTAAATGATACATTTTAGATATATCTTGAGAAAGAATCTTCATATTTAAGAGGCCTAGGGCATTACCCAAAGCGAAAGACACACCTCCTGAAATTTTATCAAGATTCGTATGAATGGCATATAAGGCAACTTCATTTTTAATTGCGAGCTCTACACACCTCTCAACTTCATTCTTCCCAGTTAGAGACCTTAAGGTTTTAAATATTATTGGGTGATGTGAGACAATCACATTTGCTTTTTTTTCAATAGCTTCCATAATCACATCCTCTGTAACATCCAGTGAGACCAAGACAGAAGAAATATCTTTATTTCTATCACCAACTAAAAGGCCCGAATTGTCATAGTCTTCCTGCAACGATAGTGGGGCCCATTTCTCTAATACATTTTCAAGATCTTTAATTTTCATGAATCTAAGATAAAAAAAGGGCCTTTCATGAGAAAAGCCCTTAAAAATTCTAATTCAAACGGACATTATTTCTTGCCGTCCATTTCCTCTTTTAAACGTGCTAAACTATCTAAATCGCCGAGAGTTGTTTTTTCAACAGCATCATTTACAGCTTTAACTCCAGAATTTTTGTTAGCGCTTTTCTTTTTCTTACTAACAGTTTCATTGGAATCAAGGTTCTTAAAATTTTGAGTATGAGAAACAAGTACTCGTCGAGTATCAGAATTAAATTCTATCACAATAAAATCGAGTTGCTCTCCAACTCCTATCGATGCTCCATCTTCTTTTAAAGAATGTCTTGCTGGGCAATAGGCTTCTAATTCTTGATCTGAAAACCAAATATTAAAACCTTTATCAGCAGCAGACTTAACTTCACCTTTATGAGTACTTTTTAACGTAAATATACTAGCATAGTTATCCCAAGGGTTTTCTGTTACTTGCTTATGGCCAAGACTCAATCTACGGTTCTCAACATCAATATCCAAAACTTGGACTTCAAGCTCTGAACCTACAGAAGTAAATTCAGAAGGATGCTTTATCTTTTTTGTCCATGATAAATCAGAAATATGAACTAGGCCGTCAATCCCTTCTTCTAGTTCAAGAAAGACTCCAAAATTTGTAAAGTTTCTAACTTTACCCTTATGAATTGAACCCTGAGTATATTTAGCAGTTATATCTGTCCAAGGATCTGGAGTCAATTGCTTTACGCCTAATGACATTTTTCTATCCTCTCGATCAATGGATAGTATCACAGCATCAACTGAGTCACCAACATTAAAAAAGTCTTGGGCTGATCTCAAGTGAGAACCCCAACTCATTTCTGAGACATGAATTAAACCCTCAACACCACTTGCAACTTCAATAAATGCTCCATAATCTGCCAAAACAGCTACTTTACCTTTTACCTTATCCCCTTCCTTAATAGAAGCATCTAGAGCTTCCCAAGGGTGCGGGAATAATTGTTTTAGGCCTAATTGAATACGTGTCTTAGCCTCATCAAAATCTAAAATCACTACATTGATTTTCTGATCTAACTCAACCACTTCAGAAGGGTGATTTATCCTACTCCAAGAAAGATCAGTAATATGAATTAAACCATCAACACCTCCCAAGTCAATAAATACTCCATAACTAGTTATATTTTTTACAATACCTTCTAAAACTTGACCTTTCTCTAATTTTCCAATTATAATCTTCTTTTGCTCCTCAAGATCTGCTTCGATAAGTGCTTTGTGTGAGACAACTACATTTTTAAATTCATGATTAATCTTAACAATCTTAAATTCCATAGTTTTTTCAACATAGACATCATAATCTCGAATTGGTTTTACATCTATTTGTGAACCTGGAAGGAAAGCCTCTAACCCAAAAACATCGACAATCATGCCTCCTTTGGTTCTGCACTTAACGAAACCTTGAACAATTTCCTCAGTGCTAAATGCTTCATTTACTCTATCCCAAGCTTTTATAGACCTTGCTTTACGATGTGATAATACAAGCTGACCTAATTTATCCTCTTGCTTATCCACCAAAACTTCTACTACATCACCAACTTTCAAATCTGCATTGTAACGAAACTCATTTAATGAGACAACACCTTCTGATTTTGAGTTTATATCAATAATCACATCACGTTCTGAAATGTTAACAACCGTTCCAGAAACCAATTGGTGCTCTACCGAGGTCATCAACGTATCCTCGTACATTTTTTCCAATGCAATCTGTTCTTTTGATCTTTCAACTGTTTTTGACTCATATTGATTCCAGTCAAAAGGAGCTTGATTATCCTCTGAATTAAGAACTAATTCCTCTTCTATTTTTTCATTAGAAATACTACTACCTTCGACAGTAATAGTTTGTTCCTCTGCCTCTGTTAATTTCTTTTCAAGGTCTGAAGAAGTAGATTGAGTTTCAGTTTCAATGAGACTCAGAGATTCTTCTACAGAAATATTTTCAGATAATTTCTTTGCAGATGGTTTTTTATCTGCTGGCTTTTTGGCCGCTGTTTTTTTGACCGCTGGCTTCTTAGCTGCTGGT
>CENP01122770.1_pt1 | contig 19199 bp, 14 predicted proteins | sample 361281 | NCBI WGS metagenome assembly CENP01 (sample SAMEA2591122, study PRJEB7988) | marine metagenome | biome: marine biome (ENVO:00000447); feature: deep chlorophyll maximum layer (ENVO:xxxxxxxx); material: saline water (ENVO:00002010), including plankton (ENVO:xxxxxxxx) | depth 70 m | reverse complement strand
TTTGAATCAGAGTCTTTTGCAATGGCATTCAAAATAGATGCAAAGCTACTTTGACCAGCGACAATTTTTCCAATCCCTAGTGCTATACCCTCAATACCAAGCAATGAAGAAGCTGCAACAGACTTAACTGTTCCAGCTAAACCCTCTTCTGCCAGCAAGCTTGAACTAGAGGCTGCAAAAGCAGTTAAATCAGGGTTAGGGCTTCCAAACCTTGTTCCGAAAGCCGGTTGTTCGACTCCATCGCCTTGAAAAAGAATTTGCACTCCAAGATCTTTTGTGAGTTGTTCTGAAATTTCTACGATAATTGCTTCGACCAAGACCTGAGCTCTTCTGATATCTATCTTATCTATGACATCCTCTAGTTGGCCTAGGATATCAGGATCAGCATTTATGATTAAAGAGTTAGTCTCTTTATGGGCTGATATAGATGTCTTGATTTTCCCACCAGAGCTCCCTTGAGGGCCCTTATCAATATTTTCTGCAACATTAGTCAAAATATCCTTTATCTCCTCAGCTGATGCGTATTTTAAGTATCTAACTTTTAAACTTTTTGACTCGCTAACCTCGCTATCTAAATCAAATGCTATGGATTTCATTTTTGTCGTAACTTCCTGATTTCCAACCAGCAAGACAGCATTAATACGATCAATTCCAAAAGCATTAAATTCTGCAGTTGTTCTGTTAGAAGAACTCTTCAAATGAAGGTCGTTAAGAATCTTGGCCATATCCTTAGAAGAGGAATTTTTCAGAGAAATTAATTCAACCAAATCTTGATCAAGTCGATCTAACTCATTTGCAATATTCATAATTTTAGTGATGTTCGATGCCTTATCTGCAATTAAAACTGCATTTGCATCAACAAAAGCTTCAAGATGACCCGATCTGTTGGTTATCGGTTTCAATAAGGCAACTAACGGCTTTGCAGAAATATTTTTTGGTCTAAAAACATTAATGGCTAATCCATCGGACATACTATTTTCAGAGTAATTAGTCTGGAATTCGGTTCTGCCTACGACTTCAGGAACTATCTTGGCAAGATTCCCATAATCTACCACTGAATAGGCATGGGCAGCCATGACAGATTTAAATACCTCATAAGCCTCATCGATGCTTAAATTAATCTCGGAGGCGACCGTCACGGATCCTTTCACTCTTGGATCGACCACAAAGGTTTTATTGGTTACGCTGGCCATATCTGAAATGAAAACCTTGATATCAGCATCCCGTAAGTTTATTTTTGCAGACGCCAATGAAAAAGATGCACAGGCGAGCGCAAGGAGTAAAATCCCTCTCGTAAAAATCATATTTTAATTTAGGTTAATTGTAAGGGTAATTGGGCTACCGTCTCTGATAAGACCAACTTCTATATTTCTAACTTTTTGATTAAGTTCACGTTCTAAATCAACTGTCGTAACTTTTTGACCGTTGAATGATGTAAGAATATCTCCGGGCTCTAGATTGTCATCTTGAAAAAATGGTGAAGATTTCACCGGATTAACTCTTATTCCTAAAACTTCCCCATCTCTAATAACGGGATTGAATGAAATTAACTCTTTGATTTCAAGATTTTCTAACCAGTCTTGTGATGCCATTATGGTTGGATCTATAGATTGTTTGAAACCTTTATTTTTTATAACTTCAGCAAAAGATAAGCTTTCAAGTATCCCGTTTCTTCTCAGATTAATAAACGTGTCATCTATAGACTCCACAACAAGATTACCTGAAATTTTATCTCCAATTTTATAACTTCTCTGTTTTTCATTTGGAAGACCAATAATGGCAACATTCTCTTCTTTGGATTTCACAATCCCATATAATTTGATGTTTAAGTCAGTTTCAGGGCCTTTTTTATTACTATCTGTTAACTTTTCAATCGACTGGTTGAGATCGTTAACTTTTACTTTAGAAAAAGGATCGGAATTCAACGCTATGTATTGCTGAGCTGTGTTAACAATGGTTGAGCTTTTAAAATCAATATTAGGAAATAAAATAGAATTAGCCGTAGAAAAGAGTTGAAATGAAAAATAAAAAGCAAGCAGCAGAACGAAGACCAATTGAAATTTGACTCCGAAGTACAAAGTTTTATCAAGATAAAACTGAATCTCTTTTTTTACTCCATCCAACATGCTAATAATTATATATCGTAACTAGAAATACTAGAAATACTTAAAAGTTAACTTTCACTCCAAAAGAGTAAGTTGTTGGGAGATCGTATTTTTCTTGTATTCTTGCCAATTGCAAGACTTCATAATCTTCACCTGTTACATTTCCAATTGTAAAACCTATTTCAATCTCGTTATCTGAATTTTCGGGTGTGAGATAAGCGGTATAGTTAAAGTCTAAAATCCCAGAACCTTGTTCCATATATACAGGGGCGCCTTCGACAGCTCCAAGCTCAGAAATTCTTTCCCCAGTATAGTTGTATGCTAATACGACTTTGTGATCGCCAGAATCATAACCAAAAGTGATATTTCCTAAGAAATCCGATTGTCCTTGCAAGCTTCTTGTGCCTTTCACAAATTCTGAAGGCAGATCCACCTCTGAATTCATGAAAGTTAAGTTACTTCTTAAGTAAAAAGGAAAGAAATCATAATAGACTTCAAATTCAACACCGGTCATTGTCCCATCATCAACGTTTCGAAATTTTCTATAGAAAGTACCGCTCTCGATAACAGTTTCAATAGGATTTTTAAGTTGCTTATAGAAAAAACCCGCTGAAAAATATTGTCCCCCATCGCCAAAATAATTTTCATATCTAAAATCAAAATTATCGATTTCGGTAATTTGTAAATCGGAATTTCCTACATATGCTCTATTATTTTGAGGATTGAAAAACACAGAGAGGGCTAACTCTCGAAAGTTAGGTCTAACTACAGTTTGACTTAGACCCATTCTAATTTGTTGGTTATCCTCTAATGTTTCAGTCCAAGTTAAAGCTGGCATAGCTTTACCTAAATCTAAATCACTAGATCCGTATTCTGTATTGTTATACCTATCGTAATTAGAGACATCTATGTCTGAATCTTCGTATCTAACACCAAGCGCTAATCTGGATGTATCGGATATTTCCATATCAAAACCAAAGTAAGCAGCACCGATAGTGGACTCTGCAATATAAAAATCTGCTGGAGTGGTGATTTCATTAAGCTCCCATCCTGAAGGAGAGATGTTCTCTTGGGCAAAGATCAAACCTGGAGTTTGGGCCAAGAAATCTGTTGTAAAAAAACCAGAGGCAGCAGTTGGAGATGGATTGAATTCATATCGTAGAATTTTATTATCTCGTTCTTTATCGTAGTAACTGAATCCAGCTTTGATATCAAAATTTACAGTATCAGTGGCTATGAAGTATAAGATATCTGCTCCGATTTCTACAATTTCATCCGTTAGATCAAAAAACGACATTCTCCACTTATCCGATCTATTAATAGGAAGGACTCGTCTACCATCATTATATATTTCATATTGATAATCCAAGGAATAAGGAGCATCCCTAGTACCTTCAGAATAAGAGGCACGCCAATTAAACTGTAAATCCCCAAAAAAATGTTCACCGGAGGCTTGATTAGTCCATACTTGTCTTTCTACCCATTCTATTCTCCATCTATCGATAGGAAAATTTGATAAGGCTAGGTCGCTGTAATTCAATGATGTTTTGTCGGATGATTTTCTTGTCAAAAAGGAGGTTAGTTTGACGGTATTATCATCATCAATTTCAAAACCAAGCCCAAACAAAGAAGACAACCTTATTGTGTTCATGGAGTCAAAAAATTCTTCGCTGTCTCGAAGACTAAGAACTAGATTCGGATCTGTTTCTTCAGGCTGCCAAGCATACTTATATCTTTCACTTTCAGTAGATTCCCATTTATTGGAAAAATTTAAAGCGAATATTATCCCCATATTACTTTGTCTAATGTCATAAGAATTACCCGCTGAAACAGAAACAGAAAAATTAGGATCTATAGAATTTAATGAATATTTACTTGGTATTTCCAAGGATTTACCAACGACAGCCAATTGGTCAGGAGTAAGACCGTCGCTGTAAAATTGATTAGCTCTTCTAAGTTTTTTTCCTGAGTTTATAACTGATCTAAGTTCAGCAGGTAATTCTCTATTATTTAATCCAAAACCAAAAAAATCACTTGAATGGCCTTCTGTAGTATAAAAATCATTGCCAGTAGTTAGGGAATCACCAGATAGAGAAAAAGAAAAATCTACAAATTCTTCATCGGGAACGGCAATCGTTCTTAAATTTATTACCCCACCCCCAAAATTTCCTGGAAATTCAGGAGAAAAGGTTTTTTGTACCAATACGCTTTCTAAAATACTTGTTGGAAATAAATCCAGAGGGACAACTCTGCTTAACGGTTCTGGAGAAGCAATGGAGGATCCGTCCAGTAATGCCGTTGAATATCTATCTCCCAAACCTCTGACGTAAACATATTTACCTTTAAATAAACTTAGTCCAGTGACCCTTTTTAACGAGTCAGCAATGTTACTATCGCCGGCTTCTGACATTTGAGTTGTGTCGAGAATATTTGAGATTTCTGAAGTTGATCTTTTTTCATCGGGTATAAATATTCCAGAAACAACCAACTCTTCGACATCGCTACCTTCTTGTGAAACGATAAAGTAAGACATAAATAAAGCCATGAGTATTAACAAATATTTCATTAGGATTCTCCAAAAAAAAGGGCCACCATTATATAAAGGTGGCCCATTTTTACAATTTATTCAAAAAATAAACTTACAGATCAGACCAACTAGCTGTCCAATCAGTACCTCCAGATGGAATAGCTCCAATTTCAGTAGGAGTGTCCCAGAAAGCACCAACCAATACACTAGTGTTGACCGTAACGGCAGATTCATTTGCACCGTTAACGTACCCAGTTAGAGAACTAGTTATGTCAGTAATGCTGTTAGTTGAAGCAGCAGCCCAAGTAGAAGTCATAGTATCACTGGAGCCGTACTTATTGGTACCGCAAGCCATTGCAACAGATGCAGCTACTAATTTTCCATAAGCATTTGTTCCATCACTCGCAGCAGTAACAGTGGCATCATTATCAACTTCCCAGCAAGGACCTAAGTTAGAAGCATCCACAATGATACCGTTTGCTAAAGTAGCGTTTGTACCTTCACGCGTGTGAACCAACTCTCCGTGAGCAACAGTATTTCCAAGAATTAAGAAATTGGAAATAGTAGGGTTTGATCTTGGGAGAGCGTTGTTAGCATCACCGTTATTGTCAAACTCCATTCCGTTATCAGGCCTGTTAGAAGTAGCTGTAGCAGGATCAGGAGTGTTTTGGTCAATGATCACCCACTGAGCATTTCCTCTCCAACCGTTAGTGTAATCAAAAGAGTCATCTTGGTTACCGGTTAAGTAAGCGTACTTGAAGCTTACCGTTCCGCCAAAGAACTCAATACCATCGTCAGCGTTATTGTGCACTCTGATGTAGCTAACGCTAGTGGAATTACCTACAGCATAAAAGGCAATACCGTTAAGCTCGTTTGTAGGGGTAATTTGGTTACCCGCGTATTTTACGACGACATAAGAAAGTGTACCCGATGAATCCAAGTCATTAGTTCCACCGTAAGGGACTGTTATACCGGAAGAGTAGCCTTCAGCAGCTCTTTCACATACACCAGCAGAATTTTTTTCTGCATCTGTGCAATTTAGAGTAGCTCGACCCATTAATTGGAGCCCACCCCATTGTCCTTGAGCATCTGCAGCTAGCGTACCATCGTCAGACGTTGACGTCATGATAATGGGCGCAGCAGCTGTACCAGCAGCAATAATTTTTGCACCTCTAAGGATATTAAGAGAATCAGGTCCTGACTCTCCTCTGATAGTCGTTCCAGCTTCAACAGTTAACGTTGGAGTTGCAGTATCATCACCAATGTTGACTGGACCACTGAGAACATGCGTGGCTTCGCTTGCCATGGTAAAACTGTCAGTGTAAGTACCAGTGTAAGTACAAGTGTCTCCGCCTGCTGCATCCGTTCCTTGAACGACTGCTGTTCCGGCTGAGTTCGTGACGCTTGGGCACTCAAAAGAAGCAGCTACAGGTGCAGGTGCTGCCGGTGCAGGAGGCGCCACTGGAGTAGTATCGTTATCGCTACCACCACAGCTTACAAAAATACCTAAAACTACAGGAATTACCAATAATTTTAAAAATCTAGATTTAAACATTTAAGTCTCCTATAAAGTTATTTGGAAACTATACTCAAGGAGTGTGGCAAATAACTTCGCTAAAAAAGATTAAAGTGACTTATTTGTGTCAAATATGAAAAATAATCGCTTCAAAACCCTTCAAATTTGAGTCTCTAGAATGATTGAGTTGATAAAGTTTTCTTTATTTGAAATTGCGTTATCAGAGAAAGTTTTCAGGTAATTGGTGACGGAAATATCGTTCAAGATATCGGTGACACTCTTATTTTTATCCACTAGCTCTTGAACAGTTTGATAGAGTTCTTTTAAACTTTTGAGGTAGTCCGCCAATTCACTTTTAGTAGACGCTGTTCCAATGCCGGGTATCACAATAGTTTTATCGTCAATGAGTTGTAGTGACTCATCGAGACTCTTAATTATTCCTTTGACGGATCCTCCATTCACAGTATTTACGTAAGGCAAAGCATTGGAAAAATATAAATCACCTAAAAATAAAACGTTTCTACCTTGGAAGAAAATTATCGTATCACCCGTGGAGGATGCCGATCCGAAATGATAAAGATAAATATCTTCTTTATTGAAATGAAGCTTCATTTCATCATCAAAAGTAACTCGTGCCCCTGCGTTATCGGTATGTCTAACTTGGTAATAATCTTGAATGATATTTAAATTACTTAATGTACTTGTAGATAATAAAGATTGCCTGGCATTTTCTTGCGAAATCATAAAATGCATTTGACCGCCAAAGAGGCTATTCCCGTCAGCGTTCCAAAAATGATGATTAGAAGAGATGATTATCCTTGGCATATCAATGCCAACGTTTCTTCTCATCACTGATTTTATCCATGGGTGCATCTTTGCCAGCATCGTATTAACCATGACTGCGCCTCTCGGACCTGAGATTAACAAAATATTGCCGCAGACAGATGCACAAGAAAGAATATCAATCCCTTGTGCTATTTTGGTATGAATGATGGTCGGTTGTGCAAGTCTTTCTCCAAAAGTTTCTGTGACGATTGGATCCAAACGATCATCTAGTTTTCCGATGATTTCTGAAGAATTAATCTGAGAAAAAATTAATAAACTTAGGAGAAGTATTTTCATCAAAAGCATTGTGGATTGCAATTGTTACAATAATGTGAAGATTGTAAAAATCACTGATCGATTTTTTTATTTGTATTAAGGTTATCTGTATGACTCGAAAATTAACATCTGAATTTATAGGTACCTTTTTTCTTCTGCTTATCGTAGTTGGATCAGGAATAATGGGTCAAAATTTATCACAAGACGTTGGTGTTACTCTTTTGGCAAACAGTCTTGCAACTGCATTCGGTCTCATTGTGTTGATATGGATTTTCTCTCAGCATTCAGGGGCTCACTTTAATCCAGCAGTCTCTTTGATAATGTATCTTCAAGATGAGATATCTCGAAGAGATTTATTCCTCTTTATCCCTGTTCAAACAGCAGGTGGCATCTTAGGTGTCCTATCTGCCAACTATATTTACGGTTTAGAAGTAATACAACTTTCAGAAAAAGATAGGTTTTCTCAAGAGATATTTGTTTCTGAAATAATTGCTACTTTTGGCCTTTTATTAACAATTTTATCAATCGGAAAACACAAAAAAGATTTTGTCGCATTATCGGTTGGGTTGTACATTGGAGCTGCCTATTGGTTTACCGCTTCGACATCTTTCGCTAATCCTGCAGTATCTGTAGCTAGAATTTTTACGAACACATTTACAGGAATAGCTTACCAGGATGTTGTTTTCTTCATCATTGCTCAGTTTATAGGTGCCATTCTTGCTTGGGCAGTTTGTAAATTTATATTCGATAAATAACCGTGAAAAGTGTCTTATTTGTTTGTATAGAAAATGCTTGCAGGAGTCAGCTGGCTGAGGCTATTTGCAACAATAATGATGAACTGGATTTGGTGGCGTATTCTGCTGGTTCGAATCCTGGGCTTGAAATAAATCCCAAAGCAATTGCATCTCTCCAAAGAATAGGCATTGATCACAGAGGCGAACCAAAAGGATTAAGTTTTTATCAAGGTAAAACTTTTGATTTTGTTGTTGGAATGGGGTGCGGAGATAAATGTCCCTACATACCCGGTGCCAAAATTATTGAATGGGACATCCCCGATCCGAAGCTGATGAATCAAGAAGATTTTGATTCCGTTAGAGATCTTATTAAATTAAAAATATCCTCTGATTTAATTTAAGTGATAGTCTCATTATTGTTTATAGCTGGAACGTGCATAGGAAGTTTCATAACTTCTTTGAATGAGAAACTAGCAAGCGAATCAAATTTCTTTGGCATGAGTTTTTTTACTGCTAGGTCAAGTTGTAATCATTGTCACAGACAATTATTTTTTTTTGATCTTATCCCCATTGTTAGTTATTTGTATTTAAGAGGTAAGACGAGGTGTTGCCATAAAACAATTCCTCATCATTATTTTATAAATGAAATTATTTATGGATTATTGATTGTATTTGCTTATCTGGAAGCAAATACCTTTATTTTTTTTCTAATATCCTCAATTTTTTATTCAGCCTTAATAGCTATCGCTCTGTTTGATCGAGATTTTTTAATCATTCCTAAAACCTATCTTCTAATTATCCTGTTTCTAGGCTTGTTCAATATTTATTTAACAGACAGTTATAATTTTTTGATTTCGGCAACGTTTATGACTGTTGCTGTTTACCTGATTAAGTTTATTTTTGATAACTTATTTGCAAAAAATACTTTCGGAATGGGAGATGTATTATTAATTTTTAATTTAGGTCTTTTTGTGGATTTCTTTTCTTTGAGTTTAATTTTATTTTTATCAAGCTTAATTGGAATTGTTCATGGACTTTCTAAAAAAGACATACTAAAAACCCCATTACCGTTTGCAATGCATTTGGTAATGGGGAGTCTAGTTTTTTTCTCTTTGTATTAGGTATTAGTTACCAGTAAAGGTGTATCGAAGACCAATTGAATATCTAGGACCGAATTCATCGTATTGCATCAAACGAGTATCTGCCCCGAAGTAGTAATATTCAGGAGCATCATTGATGTTTACTGCGTCAAAAGTGATTTGCAATTCATCTGTTATGTCGCCTTTTATAGATAAATCAACTTGCGTATGTTCGCCATTGATATCCTCGTTTACGGGACTGGATCCTAATTCTCTGATGTATGCGCCTCTGTATGATGCGATTATTTTAGCCTCAATAAAGTCGTTAGCGTAGCCTATATTGAAATTACCTGTACTCTCAGCGGTTTTTTGTAATGCCACTTCTCTGCCGTCAGGAAGTGTTGACTCACTATCCACAAAGGTATAATTGAATCCCACCAACCAGCCTGGCATTGTTCCAGCTAACGCACCAATATCGGTTTGCACGTTAAACTCGAGACCAAGAACCGTAGCGCTATCTGCGTTCAGAAAGCTAGAAAACTCCGTCCATGACGTAGATCCGGTGGCAACATCTTCTAGTTCATAACCAAAAATGGGGTCCTCAAGGTTTTTATAAAATACTCCAGCTCCTATCCAAGTCACATCTCCTGGAAAGTAATCCACACCAAAATCAAGCGATGTTGTGATAGTTGGATCTAGACCAGGATTACCTTGCTCGATTTCTCTATCCTCACTTTCAATGACTGCATAAGATGAAGCATCCTGAAATTTTGGCCTAGCAAGAGATCCGTATAAGGCTGCTCTTATTTGTAAATCATCGTCTATAAGGTGTTTTACGTTAATGCTCGGAGCGACAATCAGATAGTCGTGTCGATCAGTGTCGTAATAATAATTTTCAGTTGCGGTATCCAATCTTCCGGATAAAGTAACTACGTTGGTATCCTCTGCTCTCGCACCTACAACGATAGTTGTTTCAGGCAGATCAAAGGTAAACATCGCATATCCAGCAGTTATGTTTTCATCGGCGAAAAAATCTCCAGGAACAGATTCCTCAAGAGTATCGCCTCGTTCGTATTCAAAAAAACTATCGCCAGCCATGGTGAAACAACCGAACTCATCCTGAGCACCTGTAAACCGTTGAAAAATAGCTCGAGCTTTTTCCTTATCGATGATCAAACCTGCCGATGACCTTAAACGCCAGTCTGAAGTAAGTTCATCGGTTAAACCTTGGTCACCGTATGGCCAATAATCTTCTCCACTCCAATCGTAAGCACATACATTTGCGTTAACATTTTTTTCTCTTTGTTTAATTTTTATTCCAGACTTAAAACTACCGGGATTACCTTGAAACACGAAGTCCTGTCTCACGTCAAATTTAAAAGTTAATTCTTGGTCATCTCTGTCATTGCTTTCATATTCAAATTTGTCCGCTTCATAAGCGTAGGGATTTAAAAATCCAGCGCTTGCAAAATCAACGTAAGGCTCTTCTGGATTAGACCAATCAATGTAGTGATTGGCATCAATTTCAGCATTGAACACTGCATTCTGTCTATCAGTATCTTGTTCTGTCGCTGATGAATAGGATATTTCATATTGGATTTCTAGCCCATCGTCCAAAGACGTGATCCCACCAAAAGAGTATTTTTCAATGGTTCTTTCTTCAATCCTAGGCCTGGATTCATTTTCTACTTCTAACTCACCGGCGTAAATAGCTCCTGTTTGAGAAACTGTATACATACCGTCATCGACGATGTCGTCAATACCTTTAAGTTCAAATTTATTTCTTTGCTCTGCGTCTTCGTATTGATTGTAAAAAGTTTTGATGTATAAATCTGTGTTATCTAATCTGAAATCAAGATTAACTGACAAGCCTAATCTTTCTCTCGTTAGGTTGTAATATCTCATTTCATAATCATCGTTCATAAGATAAAAACCAGTCGCGTCATCAACTCCCCATCCTCCTGATTCATTATTGTGAGAGGTAATTTCTCTATTTTCAGCATTGGCAGATATAGCAAGACCAAAGTTGTCGTTGAAAACATTTGAGTAAGCTATGGATGTTTTATAATTTTCATCGTTTTCAGTTAATTCGTTGTAAGAAGTCTCAGCTCTAACTCTCACGTAGTTTTTCGGTCTGTCGAAAGCTGTCAAGGTTTTGAGATTAATTTTTCCTCCGATCGCATCTAAATCTTGATCAGGGGTAAAAGATTTAAAAACCTCGATTGATTCAAGCATATCGGAAGGCAGACCATCGAGAATAACATTTCTGTTATCTTCCGGAGCTACTACAGCAATACCATCAATCGTTACTTGGTTTAGATTGCCACCAAGACCTCTCAAAATAGCATATCGACCTTCGCCTTGATCGTTTTCAACTGTTACACCAGAGAGCCTTCTCACTGACTCTGCCACGGTGGTATCAGGAAAGGATCCCAGCGCATCCGAATCAACAACGCTTAAAAATTGATCCGAAGCTCTTTGTCGAGCTATCGCATTGTAAGTGCTTGCTGCTTGCCCAACGACCAAAAGGTTCTCAATCAAATCAACGTTGGATCCAAGAATAAAATTTTCTTCATTTTCACCGGAAGAAATGGTTATATTTTTGGAAACAGGAGATGCTCCCAAATAGGTAACGATAATGTTATACCTTCCTGGTTCTATACCTGTAATTGAAAAAATTCCTTCTCTATCGGTAGAGGTTCTAAAATTGGTTCCATCAACGGTAACAATTGCCCCTTCGAAAGAGGATTTACCGGAGAAATCAGTGACTGATCCTTTCAAATTAGCAGCGCTAATAGTGATTGAGAATAGTAATGAAACTAAAAGTAAGAAAATCTTTTGCATGCTTATCTCCAAAGTTATTGAATTTTAAACAAGTAGATTTTTGATTATGTTACAGCGCAGTTTCCTTTTGTGTCACTAAAGTGAACTTTAGAAACCCTTATTTTTTAAGTTTGAGATTATTTATTACATCCTGGAAAGAGACGTACTTAAAATTTTGATTACCTTGTTTAGTATCTTCATCATTGTAACCGTCCTGAACCACTAACAACCCTCTTGGATAATCTTTACCTAATCTTTTTGAGATAACTTCAATTCCATCGGTATCTGATGCTCCATCAATACCTTTTTTGTTAAATGTAACTCTAAAGCTGCCTTGATATTCAAAAGGATGGTTACGGTCGTAAAGGTTAACGGTTCCATCGCCTTGCGAAGAAAGTAAAATGTAACCTTCTGAAGCAGAAGTTGCATAAATTGCTATACCTTCCGGGTCATCATCAATAAACCCTTCTCTGTCGTCAATCCTTTTGATAAGTGATAAGTCTTCAGCACTGAAAGCTTTTAAAATTCCATCGCTACCTTCCCTAGATATGAAAATAATCTCATTCTGATCATCAACTACGCATCCTTCAGATTCATTTCCTTCTGCAGAAGGATTAATTTCATCTTCAATTATATCGATTTCTTTTAAAAGTCTTTGCTTTAGCAAATCCCATAATTGAACTCTACTTCCATCATGCTCTGTCACTATGGCTATTAAATTATTGTCAATGATGCCCATACAAATTCCATAAACATCAAATTCAATTTTAATTGCTCTTAGTTTTGATTTTTCGATGAAAGGAGAAGGTCCACTAAAAAACTTAAAAAGGTTTTCGTTATTAAATGACCATAAATCTATTGTATTCAAAGACCTATTTGAAGATACAACGTAAAGGCTCCCATTGAAATCTCTTAGATCAATGTTGTTCATCTTTCCAATTTTGGAAAAACTAAGCTCTTGACCGTTTAAGTCATAAACATGAATTCCTGCTTGCTTGTCGGTCCCAAAGATTAAAGATTCATAAGAGTTTTTAGAATTAACCCAAACGGCTGGATCATCTGCAGCATCTCCCATCGAATACACACTTTTAGTTTCTACTGTAGGTTTCACAAGAAAAACATCTTTTTCAGATAATGTCTCAAAACATATTAAAAAAGAGATTAAGTAAAAAAAACGCATTGTTAAAATGAATAAATTGACTTGAATATGTAAAAAATAAGAATGGACAAAATTCCTCCTACAGGAATTGTCACAATCCAACCAGAGAAAATTTGAACCACATTACTCCAATCCAAATTTCTAGAGGAGTTAACAAGCCCTATCCCGATAATTGCTCCTACCAAAGTATGGGTTGTTGATACTGGAAATCCATAACTTGAACTTAAAACCACGATGGTTGCTGCAGAAAGTTCTGCTGCGAAACCTGAGGATGGGGTAATTTTTGTAATTCCTTTTCCGACAGTTCCTATTACTCTGAAACCATAAGTTAAAAGACCAATTACTATGGCGATTGATCCTAATAATAGGATCCAACTTGTTACGGCTATTTCATTATTCAAAGAATCATTCTGAGATACAGTATTTACAACTGCTGCAAGAGGTCCCACCGCATTAGCGACATCGTTTGAACCGTGCGCAAAAGCCATAGCGCATGCAGTAAAAATGACTAAGATGGCAAAGAATGATTCAATACTTGCATCCTTTTGCTTGCTAATATTGCTAGTCTTGAGAAGCAATAAGCCAATGATAGTTATTCCGATAGCAAACAGAAATGAAAAGAAAGCTGCTTCAGCAAAATCTAAATCTATTCCCACGTGTTTTAATCCTTTTAAAAAGGTCAGCATGGAAATTACAAAACCAACAAAAAAAAGATAGATCGGACTGAATTTCAGGGTGTTACTAAAAGGATTTTCTGTATCCAGTATTAAAAATTTGATGCTCTTAAATACAAAGAAAGCAAGGACTCCAGATAAAATAGGAGATAAAACCCAAGTAGTTGCTATGCTGGAAACTGCTTCCCAATTGACTGCATTAAAAGATAATCCGATTATCGAAAAACCTACAATGCCTCCAATTATCGAATGAGTAGTGGATACTGGCCATCCCAAAGTCGATGCCAGAAAAAGCCATAATCCCGCTGCTAGTAAAGCTGACATCATTCCAAAAACCAAAACATCAGACTTACCAATAAATTGCTCACTATCAATTATTCCTTTTCTAATAGTGTCGGTTACTTCACCTCCGGCAAGATAAGCTCCAGAAAATTCAAAGATACAAGCTATTAAAAGAGCAGTTCTCAATGTGATAGCGCCGGAACCCACAGAAGTTCCAAATGCATTTGCTACATCATTTGCTCCTATGCCCCAAGCCATAATGAATCCAAAGACGCAAGCCAGTATTATAATTTCTGTTTCGATGCCAACAAATGCCATAATGAAGGTTTATTTAGGGCACAATATATGAAATTATTGCTTTAGTTAACCTTTTAGGACGATTAAATTTTAATTTCACCTAAAATTCATAATTACTTTTATCGATGTTTGAATATGACATAGCCGAATATTCTCTGATTAACCCAGATTTATACAGAAGAGAGCTCCGAAAACTTCAAGCTGAATTCTTAAAATTGCAAAAATGGGTAATCAATGAAAAGAAAAGACTAGCAATAGTTTTTGAAGGCAGAGATACAGCGGGAAAAACAGGCAGTATATCAGTTTTAAGTAAATACTTAATTCCAGAGCACGTAAGGTTAGTTAAGTTAGGGATTCCCACAGAATATGAGTCGAGGCGATGGTTTTCTAGGTATGAAAAACATATGCCGAATACAGGAGAAATAGTATTTTTTGATAGGTCTTGGTATACCAGAGCTCTTACTGAAATAACTATGAAATATTGTACAGAAAGACAATATAAGTATTTCATGAAAAATGTTTTGAATTGGGAGGAGCGATTAATCAAAGATAAAATAGATATCGTAAAAATATATCTTTCGGTAAAAAAAGATACGCAAAAAAAAAGGTTCGAGAAAAGAAAAAATAGCCCTCTAATTTTCTGGAAATTCAGTGAAAACGATCTTAAAGTTGCAGATAAATGGGATGCTTTCACGTTCTATAAAAATCAGATGTTTTCCACAACTTCTTCAACTGAGTCCCCATGGGTAATTATAAATGCTAATACTAAGATGGTCGCTTCCTTAAACTCTCTCAGATACATATTAGAAAAGTTTGATTATCCAGAAAAGAAAATTCCTAAACCCAAAAAATGGTCTAGAGGAATGAATATTTACAATGTAACAATAAACGGGGTCAAATTTGAGAATCTAAGCTACGATCAATATAAAGTTCTAAATTCTTTCTCTGATGGTTAACAAAAATATTTACCGCGTAGGATGTTTAGACTTAGGCTCTAATGCAATCAAATATAAGCAATACAGAATCAAGCAAGATAATGAAAAATTTTACGAAGAACTTGAAGCCTACAAAAGGATACCAATAAGACTTGGAACTGACGCTTTTAAAAAAAGAAAGATAAAGAAAAAGACTGTTCAAAAATTAGTAGAAGAATTAGAAACTTTAGCACTACAGTTAAATCTAAAAAAAATTAATTTAATTGGAGGATATGCAACATCTGCAATGAGAACAGCATCTAACGGAGAAGAAATTTGTCAATATATCAAGCAAAATCTAGATATTGAACTGACCATCCTCTCAGGAGAGGATGAAGCAAAACTCTTATCACATTTAACCAAAAAATATCCACAAAATGGTACTCACCTATTTGTTGATGTCGGAGGCGGAAGTACAGAAATATATTATGAAAATGGCGAATCAAAGCAAATTCAATCATTTAATTTAGGAGCAGTCAGGGTCTACCTCGAAGAGGAAAATTTGTCAGACTGGAAGGACTTAGAAGACTATCTCTCAAAATTAAAAGATTCTCCTGTAAGAAAAATTATTGGAGTGGGAGGCAACATAAGATCATTAATTTCTATAATTAATAAAAATCAAAATCTTTCGATCTCGATCGATCAGTTAGAAGCATGTATGAGTAAACTTGCAAAGTACGGCAAGAAGGAAAAAATGAAGATATATTCATTATCCAAGGACAGGGCAGATATTATTGAATCAGCAGCAAAGATCTTCATAAGAATCATGAGTCTTGTTCCTAACTCAACCCTTCAATCTGCTTCTTGGAGTATTTGTGATGCTTTAGTTAGAAACTTTATCAATGAAAATCATGCGGGATTAAGCTCCGAACTTAATAAAACCTCTTCTTGACTCAAAATGTAATTCATCTCGATCCAAAACTTGCAGCCATTAGGTTTATTGGGCGTCATTCCTATCTCATAACCCATAAGTCTGGCTAAATGTTTTGAAATAGCTAACCCAAGACCGGTTCCGCCCGATTGCTTGGCTCTTCCTCTATCAACTCTAAAAAATCGCTCGAATACTCTGTCTCGATATTTTTTAGGAATTCCCTTTCCGGAATCAATTATGCTTAATCTAGAATTGTAATCGTCTGAAAGATCATTTTGTATAATCACAATAGATTTAGCTGGAGAGTGTTTCAAAGCATTTGAGATAAAATTGCCTAAAATAATTTCGAACGCAGAAACATCAATTAAAACTTCAATGTCTTTCGATACTCTGATGTCAAAGTTTATTTGCTTAGGGTTTAATTGGTATTTGTGTTTGCTTAGAAATTTATAAATTAATGAATAAAGATTTTGTCTTTTCATATTCAAATCAAATTCTCCGGCTTCAATTGAACTTAATTTCAGTAACTCAGATACTGTGTTCGACATATTTTCCGATTGCGAAAGGATAGCTTCGGTGAATAACAAAGCTTTTGGATCATCCATGAAATTCCCATGTAAAATTGTCTCAGCATTTGCTCTAATAACAGATATTGGTGTCCGAAGTTCATGCGATACATTTCCAATAAAATCCTCCCTCATTTGTTCAAGTCTTCTTAACTTGGAAATATCGTTAAATACGACGAGCATTTCATCATTAGTTGTATCTCTTCTTGCACTGATTAAATAAGATGAATCTATAGATTTTGGACCGTTAATCTCCACAGCATGGTCATTTTTTTCCCAAGCTTTTTTGAGAAATTTTTTAAATGCTGGATAACTAATACTTGAAAAAAATTTCATTCCAATTTCTAATTCAGGCCAAAAATCTTCTTCAATTGTTTTATTGTAAAACAGGACCTCATTAGACTTGTTTAGCAGTAAAACTCCTTGGCCCATTTTTTCCAAAACTGAACTAAATTGTTTTCTTTGTTTTGCAAGAACCTTTAGGTCTTTTTTTAAATTTTTCTGAACTAATTCAACGCTATAATTTTGGTTCGATTGAATAGATATATCTTCATCATTATTAGAATCGATATCAGCCTCATTCGAAGCTTCTTTAAGTAATCTTAAAATAACATTTGACGTGAAATAACTTACAAAAAGAGCGAAGACGAATCCAACTAAGACTGCTCCTAAAATAATATAACGGACTCTTGCTAACGCTTGATTGATTTGAGATAGAGGCGCAGCAACTCTAACAACGCCTACTTCATTTTCAATAGGTATGCCAACAGCAAGATATCTCATGTCAGTATTAATAGTATTTGAGAATCTTTGAGTTAAGCCGAAGCCTTCATTAAAAGCTTGGATAACTTCAGGTCTTTCGGAATGATTTTCTACTGAACTAAGCTCAAGCAGTGGTATTTCTGAATCCCCTATTACTGATCCAGAACTAGATATCAATGTGACTCTTAATCCGGAAGCTTCTCCGAGATCATCTGCCAAATAATCTGCATTCTGATAATTCAGACCAGCATCGATAAAGAGTTTCTGAGCTATCTTTGCATGGTTTTCAAGATTTGAATTTATATCTTCTTCTAAATAATTTGCTAATTGGCCTTGAATGTAAAGCCCACCTCCGAGTGAGGCTAAGGCTAATATACTAAAAGATATTAAAAATATTTTTGCTCTAACTGACATACTTAATTCAACTAAGATGCTGAATTAAAACGATATCCTACTCCTCTTACAGTTTCAATATTATTTCCAATTTGGTCGAGTTTTGCTCTCAGGCGTTTAACATGAGTATCAACTGTTCTTGTAGTCACAGCGCAATTATAGCCCCATACATCATCAAGAAGAGCATCGCGAGTTTGAACCCTTCCAATTCTCTCAACTAAGTAATGCAACAAAGAGAATTCTTTAGCAGTCAAAGAAATTTCTCTGTCTTTAAGTTTGACTCTATGCGCGGCAATATCAATTTCAAGGTCACCGAAAACAAGTTTATCTTCATCGCTAGTGTTTTTATCATTAGACCTTTTTAACATGGCAGCAACTCTGAGCATAAATTCACGAATACTAAATGGCTTTACAATGTAATCATCTGCGCCAAGCTCAAAGCCAACAATTCTATCTATTTCCTCGCCTTTGGCAGTAACCATCATAATTGGGATATTCTTTGTTTTTTTTGCGGAGCGAAGAATTCTACATATTTCAAGGCCCGACATATCTGGAAGCATCAAATCAAGTAAAATTAAATCTGGTAATTTTACATCGATCGATTTAAGGGCATCTGTGCCGTTAAAAGTCGACTCTACTGAGTAGCCCTCTGAGTCTAAATTGAATGAAATAGTCTGATTTAAATCTGGCTCATCTTCTACCAGTAGAATATTTTTTTTCATTAAGACATTATCCTATTTTTTGCAAAGAATTTGAAGAAAAGCAATACAAGTTTCCATTTTTGTTACATTCTTTCTAAAGTATCTAAAAACTGTTTTGCCACATTATCCCAGGAGTATTGATCTGCAAAATCAAAACAGGAAGTTCTATCTACAGAGCTAGCTTTTTCTATAGCATTTTTTAAGTCTTGGTCGTAATATCCATTTAAACCGCTTGATATCACATCAATAGGACCTGTGACAGGATATGCAGCTACCGGAGTTCCGCAAGCGTTAGCTTCCAACATAACTAATCCGAATGTATCTGTTAGTGAAGGAAATACCTTAACTCTTGCATTGCTGTAAATTTCAGCGAGTTCATCTCCAAATTTATATCCTATGAAATTAACATCGGGAAATTTTTTCTTATACTCCTTCAATTGCGGGCCTTCGCCAACGACAACTTTTGGTAAGTCTAAGTCAAGACGAAAGAATGCTTCTAAATTTTTTTCTTTTGAAACCCTGCCAACATAAAGATAGTAAGGATCTACCTCCTCTAATAATAATGGTCTAAAAATACTTTTATCAATCGCCCTATTCCAAATTTTAAGATTTTGAATTCCTATAGACTCTAACTC
>CENP01052057.1_pt1 | contig 19200 bp, 19 predicted proteins | sample 361281 | NCBI WGS metagenome assembly CENP01 (sample SAMEA2591122, study PRJEB7988) | marine metagenome | biome: marine biome (ENVO:00000447); feature: deep chlorophyll maximum layer (ENVO:xxxxxxxx); material: saline water (ENVO:00002010), including plankton (ENVO:xxxxxxxx) | depth 70 m | reverse complement strand
TTATAATTTAGTGCCACCCGCGGTTCTAAGTTGCCGAAATAGTTGTACATCTCACCTTTTTTGTAGAGAAAAGTATCCGAAGCAATTGGGGCGCCATAGTCGCTGTATTCGTAGCGAAATTCCCTCCCTTTACCAAGATTATTAAAAAGGCTGTAGCGCAGCCCATAACGAACATCAAAGCGGCTATTAAATTTGTATTTGTGGTCAAGATAAAGTGCAGATTCTAGGGCGAATTTCCTGGGAATAACTACATCATTAAACCTATCTTTTGTTGCTTGGTTGTCGCCTCTAAAAGCACCGGGGGAGAAGGTGTGGTAAATATTTTGCCCCCCAAAATATAATTTGCTTTTGGATGAAAAATAATTGGTAACGTCTATTTTTAGGTTCCAATCTTCTTGGCCTTGGTCAATTGAAAAGGCGGCATTTTCAGCAAATTTGATTCCAAAAGAATAATCAAAATTGCTGTATATAGCAGAAATATTGGCAAACAACTTTTGGTTGAAAATGTGGTTCCAACGAATTGTGCCCGTGCCGTTTCCCCAAGCAACCCTAAAATTGTCGGTAAAGCCAAAAACATCTCTTCCAAAATACCCGCTTACAAAGAGTTTGTCTTGCTCACTCAACTCATAGTTGGCTTTTAAATTGGCATCATAAAAATATAATGTATTGTTTTTGATGGCGTCGTCTTTTGAGAAGGCCAAAAAAACATCTGCATACGACCTTCTGCCAGAAAGCATAAAACTTGATTTGTCTTTAACGATAGGTCCTTCTAGTGTAAGGCGCGAACTTATAAGCCCTATGCCTCCCTGACCAGCAAATCTTTTTTTATTTCCATCTTTCATCCTTACATCAATAATAGAAGCCAATCTACCGCCATATTTTGCAGGAATACCTCCTTTGTATACTTCTATACCTTTAATTGCGTCACCATTGAATATCGAGAAAAAACCCAACAAATGTGAGGCATTATACACGGTTGCCTCGTCAAGCAAAATCAAGTTTTGGTCTTGTCCTCCACCCCTGATATTAAGCCCAGAACTTCCTTCGGCTTGTTGTATGCCTGGCAATAGGGCAATTGTTTTTATTACATCTACTTCTCCAAATACAACTGGAATTTCCTTGATGGTCTCAATGTCCATTTTTACAACACTCATTTCTTTGTTTTCTACCTTTCTATCTTGTGCTTTGGAAGTTACAACAGCTTCTTTTAGTTGAGCCGATTTTTCACTTAATTCAATGTTTATATTGCTGTTTTGCTTGAGATTTATGCTCTTGGCTACAGTTTCATAACCCAAGTAGCTAAAGAGAACTTTCTGTTCACCTTGAGGCAAGCTTAAACTATAAAAGCCATATTCATTGCTCACATCTCCCGCAGAAGCATCTTCCAAATAAATAGCCACACCAATTAGGGCTTCTCCAGAAGCTGCATCAGTTATTCGCCCGCTTATGGTGAAATCTTGTGCGTGGATCATTTGGATAATGATCATAGACAAAAAAGTAAAGCTGCTTTTCATAAATTTGTTACGAACATAAGTGTCAAGCAAATATTTTTGTTTGGCAACAGACCAAAACACATTATTATTTGACAAAAATCATTCGGAATATCCCCAATATGCTTACCCTACTGAATTTATTTCTCGGGGTTTATGCCATCAAATTGGGTTTTGGAGGTGCCCTTGTAAAAGCTGCTTATCTTCTGTTATTGAGTGCATTTTTGGATTTTTTGGATGGCTTTGCAGCACGCTTAATGAAGGTAAGTTCAGATTTTGGCAAGCAGCTAGACAGTTTTGCAGATTTTACCTCTTTTGGATTAGCCGCTGCTTTTTTGTTGTACAATTCCTACATTTATTTTCACTTTTCTGGACCTATTTTGCTGCTGCCCCTTTTACTTGTTGTTGCGGCAGTGTGGCGTTTGGCAAAATTCAACATTAGCACAAAAAGTTATAGTTTTACAGGTTTACCTAGCACTCTAAACGGAATTTTTGTAGCTTGTCTCCCTATAGTTTTTGAAAGCAATAGATTGGGTATACATTTTTCAAATGAGCTTATCTTTTGGCTTTTGACTTCATGTATTTTGTTTTTGTCCCTTGCAATGATTGCGCCTTTACCTTTGCGTTCTCTGAAAATAGAATCCTTAAATTGGCAATCTACCCGACTACCCATTGCAGTATTGATGGTAATTTTTGTAGCGGTTGCCTTTTTGGGTTTTTTGGCCTTTCCCTTGTTGATTGTCCTTTATGTTCTACTTTCGCTTTTGCAACATATCCAGTCATGATTTTTAAAGTACAATTGAATGTAGTACCGCGAGCCGGACTTTTGGATCCTCAAGGAAAAACAGCTGAAAACGGTTTGCATAGCAAAGGCTTCAAGGGTTTTTCTGATGTGCGCATCGGAAAAAATATTGCCTTTACACTTGAGGCAGCCAATGAAGACGAAGCCAAAAAATTGGTAGAGGACGCTTGCAAAACACTTTTGTATAATCCTGTGATGGAATCCTACCATTTTGAGCTAATGGAAGGATAAATACGAGAAAATATTGGACTGTGTTCAAATGTGTAGCTAAATTCCATGCAACTCTCACCAGATATTTTTACTTTTTTTACAAAATTGGAGCAAAACAACCAGCGTGCCTGGTTTGAGGAACATAAACAAGATTTTAAATCCTTAGAAAGCGGTGTAAAGCAATTTGGAGAAGCCCTAAAAGAGCAACTCAACCAACATGATAATATAGACCGTTTTAAACTCTTTCGCATTTACCGTGATGTCCGCTTTTCCAAAGATAAAACGCCATACAAAACCCATTTTGGACTAACTTGGCACCGCACCAAACCTAGGCTGCGAGGTGGTTATTACCTGCACCTAAAACCTAAAGAAATTTTCCTGGCTTGTGGCTTTTGGGATCCCAATCCGGCAGATTTAAAGCGTATCCGTCAGGAGTTGGCTATGGACGGAGATGAATACCGCAATATCATTAATGTTCCTAAGTTTAAAAATGTGTGGGGCGCGCTTCAAGGAACTGCTGTAAAAACTGCTCCAAAAGGCTATGTAAAAGACCACCCAAATATTGATCTTTTGCGCTTCAAGCAACACCTTTTTAGCATCCCTTATACCCAAGCTGAAGCCACTGCCCCAGATTTTTTGCAACGATTAGACGATGCGTTGAAAGCTGTACGCCCCTTTTTGGACTATATGAGTTCCGTACTGACTACTGATGCAAACGGGGAAAGTATAATCTAAATAGCTAGTTAAGCTGGTAAAACTTTCACCTTTTGTTTTAGTTCTTTTAAGGTTTTTCTTAAAGTAAGTAAATCATCGCCCCAAAGTGTAAGGTGCCCCAATTTTCTTTGTGGTTTGCTGATACTTTTGCCATAATCATACAAATGGACTTGCTGCATTTGGTTTATTTCCTCCTGCCCTTGGTAAAAATAATTACCTTCCCATCCTTCCGGACCCAACAAATTCATCATCACTGATGCGCTATGCATTTTGGGTAATTTCGGGTTTTGACCCTGCAACAAAAAGTTGAGCTGATCATATTGACTATAAGTACAATTGTGGATGCTCTGGTGACCAGAATTGTGTGGCCTTGGCGCTATTTCGTTTAGATATACATTGCTGCCATCTGCGAACATCTCCACTGCAAAAAGACCCAATCCTGGAAGAGCTTCTACGGCTGCCAAGGCTGTTTTTTTAAGGTCCTCTGCTTGGTGTGTTTGCGCGGGCATTTCCAAATGATCTAACAAATTGCCTTTTTCGTGAACCACCATTTTGACAATGGGAAAGCTGGTCATTTTTTCTTTTCCTTTGGCCACCAAAATAGCGTATTCCTCCAATGGTTGAATACAATCTTCTACCAATAAATCTTGTTCAAAAGATTGTGCCTCCAACTCTTGAATAGGCCAAATTTGCACCCCTTTACCGTCATATCCGCCTTCTAGAAATTTCAAGACCACTTTTTGTCTGTTGCTAAATTGAACAAATTGATGGCTTTCGAAGGATTGATGCGCTTTTTGCACAAAAAATGCTGGCTGGCTTATGCTATGTTGCGCTAAGTATTGTCTTTGTCTTGCCTTGTTTTGGATAATTAAAATACTTTGTGGGTCAGGAATGACAACCTTCCCTTTTTCCTTCAACGCTTGAAGCGCTTTGGCATTTACTTTTTCAATTTCTATAGTAAGAACGTCTGCTTCCTCAGCCAACTTTTCAATGTCAGTTGCACTTTGTAAACTTCCTAACTCCAATTTTTCTGCGCCCATTGCAGCTGGACAATCGACATGGCTCTCCAAAACATGATAGGTGAGTCCCATCTTTTTACCACTCTCAATAAGCATTCGCCCCAGTTGCCCACCTCCTAAAACACCAACTTTATTTGTTTTCATAAAAGCTTGTTCATGCAAATATGTACTTTAGTGCGGCAATTCAATGAAAACAGTTGTAGTTGGTTTGTCTGGAGGGGTAGATAGTGCAGTTAGCGCTTACCTTCTAAAAAAGCAAGGCTATAGGGTTATTGGCATATTTATGCGCAATTGGAACGATGAATCTGTTTTGATTAATGCAGAATGTCATTGGGAAGAAGACAGCAAAGATGCTTTATTGGTTGCCGAAAAATTGGATATACCTTTTCAAACCATAGACCTAAGCGTTGCGTACAAAAAAAGAATTGTTGACTACATGTTTTCTGAATACAAAGAAGGCAGAACACCCAATCCGGATGTATTGTGCAATAGAGAAGTAAAATTTGACCTCTTTTTGGAAATAGCGCTGGATTTAGGTGCTGATTTTGTAGGCACAGGACACTATTGTCAAAAAAAGGAAGTCGAACAAAATGAAAAAAAGATGTTCAAACTTTTAAAAGGCCGAGACAACAATAAAGACCAAAGTTATTTCTTGTGCCAATTAAATCAATTTCAATTATCTAAAGCACTTTTTCCAATAGGTGAATTAAAAAAATCGGCGGTTCGAGAGATCGCCAAAAAAGCTGGACTTCCTGTTTGGCAAAAAAAAGATTCCCAAGGTTTGTGCTTTATCGGTAAAGTAAAACTTCCAACATTTCTTCAGCAGCAACTCAAATTAAAGAAGGGCGATATTGTAGAAATACCATCGACTTTTACATGGATAAGCCAAAGTAAAGAAAGCAATAGGTGGGATTTTATTGCTGAAAACGGAAAAAAAGTTGGCGAGCATAATGGTGCGCACTTTTATACAATTGGGCAAAGAAAAGGACTTGCAGTAGGTGGCACAGGCGAACCTCTTTTTGTTTTAGAAACCAACACAAAAGATAATATTGTGTACGTTGGAAGGGGCATTTCACATCCTTTTTTGTTCAAAGAAAAATTATGGATTAACAAAAAAGATATGCATTGGCTAGGAGGGTTGGAAGCAAAAGAAGTTGAACAAAAAAAGCCATTACAGGCAAAAATACGCTATCGACAAGTGGATCAAATTTGCCATTTAGAGAAAATCTTTGAGGGCTATTGGGTGCACTTTCAAGAAAAACAAAGGGCTGTAGCACCTGGGCAATTTTGTGTTTTCTATCAAGGAAAAGAATTACTTGGAAGTGGAGTTATCCAATAAAAATAAATTGATTTCTATTGTCATGCCCTTTAAAAATCCGGGCAAGTATTTCTTTCCATGTTTAGAAAGTATTCAAAAGCAAAGTCATCAAAATTGGGAACTTATCGGTGTAAATGATTCATCAAGTGATGGTTCCGAAGAAGTGTTTAAACATTTTTTTACTCAAGATTCACGATTTGTTTTTATCCAAAATAATGGCCAAGGAATTGTCGACGCTTTGATAACCGGAGAACGCCATGTGAAAGGCGATTTTATTTGCCGTATGGACGCTGATGACTTAATGCCAACGGACAAATTAGAAACACTAGTTGCCATCTGCCAGGACGATGTGGTGGCAACAGGAAAAATTGCTTACTTCTCTGACGATTGGCTTGTCGGCCCTGGTTTTCGTCGATACGAACATTGGATAAATAAATGCTTGTCCAACAAAACTTTTGACGCTGAACTATTTAAAGAATGTCTCTTACCTTCAACAGCTTGGCTGATGACGCTCAAAACCTTTCAAGAGATAGGTGGATTTTATACGGATATATTGCCTGAAGATTACGATTTGTTTTTTAGAACCATTGTTCATCGTCTAGAATACAAAGTGTGTAATAAAGTGGTGCATCATTGGCGAGATCATCCTGGAAGGACGTCACGAAAAGATGAGCGATACTTCCCTAAAAGCTATTTTCTTATCAAGTGGAAATATTTTCACCAGATAAAATTTCTAAAAGATAAAAAGCTCGTTCTATGGGGAGCAGGAAATAAGGGCAAAGCCATCGCCCAACTTTTAATTAAAAACAAAGTTGCTTTTTCATGGTTGTCAAACAATCCTAATAAAATTGGCCACAACATTTATGGAACAGTTGTCAAGCCTGTTTTACCATTTAAATGGGAAAGTAGTCAAGTCATTGTTGCTATTTCCTCACCAAAAGAACAAAAAGAGGTACAAATTTATTTGAACGAAAAAAAAAGAGTAGAAGGTAAAAATTGGTGGTTTTTTGGTTAGGCATAAAACAATTTAGACGTTGGTTTATTTTTTATATATGAAAGTACAGCACTGCCTTCTTGGTCTATCCCTGTTATTTTTAGCATCCTGCCATTACGGAGAAATGGAAGAAAGCATCAACTTAGAAAATGACGAATGCAGAACGAAGCATACGGCAGATTTGTGCATCAAGAACGATTTTCATACAGAAATTGATGTATACATCGATGACCACTGGCAATTGAGTGTTAAAAACGGACATAAAAAATGTCTTACGGTCTCAGCAGGATTGCACAATATGCGTTTTGAAGAGAAATCCATTAGCCACTTTAGACGCACATGGCACAGAGATGCATTTGAAATTCATGAATGCAGTTCGCATGAAATGGTCATTGCCAACTAGCTTACAAATTGTCTGCAATTGCGTTCCACAGGGCGAGTCGAGCCTCCACGGCCTTCTCTGCCGTTTCTAGTGCTTCTTTCCATTTGGTTTCATCGTGACCACACAGTTGCTCAATCATTCTCATCGAAAGTGGCCCGTGTGAATCACCGTCTACCTCAATGTGCCTTTCTATGTAATAGATAAATTTGGAATAACGCTCCTTCCCACCAGCAGATGTTTCCAAAATTTCTGTAAATACATCTGGAATGATTCCTTCTCTTCCAAAAGCAAATGCTGCTGCGACCACATGCGCTTTTTGACTTTCAATACAAGCAAAAGTGAAATTTACAAACACTCTTACAGCTTTTGGAACTTGGTTAATCTCTAGCGCTTGTTCTACGGACATTCCAGATTGTAAGGCGTCTAAAAATTGCTGGATTTTTTTGTTGGACGCGCCCAGTTCAACCATGGCTTCCAAATACATTTCAAAATGACTTTTGGGTGACCCTTGGCCATCAATATCGGTTTCTTCGCCGAAAACAATTTCGTTAATAAATCTTGCTACTTCAGGATTTTGCGGAGGGCTCCATGGCACTTTTACACAGGTAAGTTCATTTTGTAAAAACTTAACCAAACTCATAAAATCCCAAACAGCAAAAACATGCCATTCGGTAAATTTCTTGATGCTTTCTAGGCTTTGCATCTTTTGGTAAATCGAATGGCTCGTTAGCGCATCAATTCTTGGTTTAAGTACATGCTCTATGTCAATCACTTTTTGCTTAACCTTTAAGCAGCAAAGATGTTTGATGTGTTGAAATTATTATTGAAAGAGTTCTGTGTTGTCTATGTAAATTTGGTAGCCAGTAATTAAGCCTTGATCGTTTAATGCAATGGTATTTGCGAATGGAACCTGCAGAACACTTCCATTATGACGTGTGTATTTGGCCTCTCCACGAACCAGATAGAAATTATCCAACTCATACATTTGGAGATTTACATTATTTATGGCTTTTATAGCACCAAAAAACTGAGCTACCATTTCCGCAATATTCTCTGGCCCAATTGCGGCAGGAGCGTTTCCAAAAATAAATTGTGCAGAAGGTGAAAATAAGAAGCAAATTTATTGGCATTCATTTCGTCTACCACACCAAATACATCCTGTAGGTGTTGGTAGGTACTTGGGGTACCAGTCATGATGATGCGAAGTAATAGCTATTTTTTGAAATAAAAAATGCTAGGGTTTATTTCAGGAAATGCTAAGCATATAATTTATATATTTTCAAGTATTTGAATTAAAAAAACCCTTACCTACTCAAATACATACTTTTTTCTTTATAGATTTCTCTAAACTCAGGATCTTTGGTGCTATTTACAAATAGAATGGACTCTCCAGTTGATTTCATTTCAGGACCTAATTGTTTGTTTACATTGGGGAATTTATTGAATGAAAAAACTGGCTTTTTTATTGCATATCCTTGCGGTTTTGGACGCAAGTCAAAATCTGAAAGTTTGTTTTTACCCAACATAACTTTTGCGGCATAATTGATATAAGGTACTTGATAAGCTTTACAAATAAATGGAACGGTTCGGCTCGCCCTAGGGTTGGCTTCAATCACGTATACCTTTTCATCTTTGATAGCAAATTGAATATTTAACAAGCCCAATACATTCATTTCTTTGGCAATTTTTTGTGTATAGGTTTCAATTTGTTTGATAACATTTTCGCTTAAGCTAAACGGAGGCAATACGGCAGATGAATCCCCCGAATGAATGCCAGCTGGTTCTATATGTTCCATAACGCCCATTGTAAATACTTGCTCTCCATCACAAATACTGTCTGACTCTGCTTCTTCCGCCCTATCTAAAAAGTGATCTATCAAAATCTGATTGTCTGGCATATCTGAAAGAAGTTTTAATACCCAAGATTGCAATTCATCATCGTTGATAACGATTTTCATGCCCTGACCGCCCAACACATAACTAGGTCTTACCAAAACTGGGTACCCAACGCGATTGGCAATTTCTAGTGCATCTTCTGCAGAATTGGCCACACCATAATCTGGATAAGGTATATTAAGTTCTTTAAGGAAATCAGAAAAACGTCCCCGATCTTCTGCTAAATCCATTGCTTCGAAAGAAGTGCCGAGAATATTGATTCCGTGATCACTTAACTTTTGAGATAATTTGAGTGCTGTTTGGCCACCAAGTTGTACAATTACACCGAAGGGTTTTTCAAATTCAATCAAATCCAAAAGATGTTCCCAAAAGATTGGTTCAAAATATAACTTGTCGGAAATATCAAAATCTGTGCTTACAGTTTCTGGATTACAGTTGACCATTATTGCTTCAAAGTCACACTCTTTGGAAGCCAATACACCATGTACACAACAGTAATCAAATTCAATTCCCTGTCCAATTCTATTGGGACCTGACCCAATTACAACAACTTTCTGTTTATCCGAAGGTTTTGATTCATTTTCCCCATCATAAGTTGAATAAAAATAATTGGTATCAGATGGGAATTCTGCTGCGCAGGTGTCAACAATTTTGTAACCTCTAATCAAGTTTAATGTTTTTCGTTTGGCCCTTAAGTCTTCTTCTGTGCATTGTCCTAGAGCATTGGCAATTTGTAGATCTGAAAAACCCATTTGTTTGGCTTTTTTAAGCAACGCTCTATCTATGTTTTGAACACTAAATTTTGCAAGCTCTTTTTCCATTTTTACAATGCTGTAAATTTTTTCTAGAAACCATCTATCTATTTTGGTGATGTTTTGAATACTTGTAATCGGAACGCCCAAAGCCATGGCATCTCTAAGTATAAATATTTGGTCAGCTCCGGGGTTTTTAAGTTTTTCCAACACCTCCTCAAGGTTTTTGTTGCTTTTGTAATCTAAGCCCAATCCTGCACGACCAATTTCCATGGATTGTGCCGCTTTTTGAATGGCTTCTGTAAAGCTTCTTCCAATTGCCATGACCTCTCCTACTGACTTCATTTGTAAGCCTAAAGACAAATCTGCTCCCGGAAATTTTTCGAAGTTCCAACGTGGAACCTTTATAACTGTATAATCTATTACAGGTTCAAAAAAAGCAGAAGTAGTTTTTGTAACTGGGTTTTTCAATTCATCTAAGGCATAGCCAAGCGCCAATTTGCTTGCAATTTTAGCTATCGGGTAACCCGTTGCCTTAGAGGCCAATGCTGATGAACGAGAAACCCGTGGGTTTATTTCTATGGCAATTACGTCTTCATTATCTGGATTTAAAGCAAACTGTACGTTGCAGCCCCCAGAAAACTTACCAATCGAGCGCATCATGTTGAAAGCATAATCTCTCATTTTTTGAAATGCTGTGTCACTCAATGTCATGGCTGGAGCAATAGTTACAGAATCTCCTGTGTGAATGCCCATTGGATCCATATTTTCTATGGTACAGATAACGGCAATATCATCTTTATGATCTCGAAGAAGTTCCAGTTCAAATTCCTTCCATCCAAAAACTGCTTTGTCAATCAATATTTCGTGTGTTGGGGAAGCGTTTAAACCTCTTGAAGCAACTGTTTCAAATTCTTCTTTAGTGTATGCAATTCCACCTCCATAACCACCTAAAGTATACGATGGACGAACCACAACAGGTAAGCCCAACTCTTGAGCAGCTTCTTTAGCTTCTAAATAGGAATTGGCAATTTTTGCAGGTGCCACTGGAACGCCTATTTTGTTCATTAATTTTCTAAATGCCTCTCTATTTTCAGTTGTTTCAATAGCATCTGTTCCAACGCCTATAACTTCAATATTATACTTTTTCCAAAGTCCTACTTCATCTGCTTCCATGGCCAAATTAAGTGCTGTTTGACCGCCCATAGTTGGCAATACCGCATCAATTTTTCTCTCATGTAAAATTTCTTCAAGAGACTTGATGGTTAACGGTTTTAAATAAATATAATCCGCCATGATTGGATCTGTCATCACAGTGGCGGGATTGGAATTAATTAGGGTAACTTCGAGTCCTTCCTCTTTGAGAGATCGGGCGGCTTGCGAGCCGGAATAATCAAATTCACAAGCTTGGCCGATAATGATTGGACCACTACCGATAATAAGAACAGAATTTAAGTTGGGATTCAATGGCATAAACTCAAGCAAAATTATGTTATTTGCCCTCGAGTGGAATTTGATTTTATCTACAAAAATTCGACGATACACTATTATCGTTTTGGGAAGGGTCCAAAGATTGTACTCGGCTTTCATGGTTATGGCTTAGACGGGTCCATGTTTAAGCATTTTGACATAGAAGAAAATCAAACATATACGATGTATAGTTTTGATTTGTCTTTTCATGGGAAAACACATATTGACGAGAAATCATTTGACATTGATTTTTTCGAAAATTTTTTGTTACATTTTCTTGAAGATAAAAAAATCAAAGCTTTTGATTTAATGGCGTATAGTTTGGGTGGAAATTTTGCGCTCAAGGCTTTGGAGTTATTTCCAAAAAATGTAGAATCATGCTGCCTGATTGCTGCTGACGGGCTTATGCCAAATAGGGGAAGATATTTCATTACAATGCATCATTTGGGGATTTCACTTTTTGAAGGTTTCATCAAAAATCCACGTTTTTTTTTAGGCTTAATTTCTCTTTCCCTAAAACTTTCTTGGATTTCCAAAAAAATGGCCAATTTTATGCGGAGCCAAATCAACTCAAAAGAAAAAAGATGGCTTTTGTTTGAACGTTGGCGGAGGGTAGAATCTTTGTATGTAAAATATCCTTTGGTTTACCAAAAGCTTAATCAATACAAAACGCCAGTAAATCTTTATTTTGGAAGGTATGACAAGTTAGTTCCTGCTCGAAAAGCCAAAAAATTTGTAAAAAAAGTACCACATGCTCGTTTGTACGTCTTGGAAGCAGGTCACAATCTTTTCACCAAAGAGTTCTTTAAAAAATACTTATTGAATTAAGCCCTCTTGCTTAAAATATTCGATAATATGATTTCTGATTAGTAATTCTTGGTCAAATGGATTCATTTCTTGAAAATCCTTTATTTTTTCCCAAACAGGAAACCCCTTTTTATCAATACCAACTTTTTTGTAATAACCAGTAATGCTCATTATTCTTTTCAAAGCTATGTCCATTAGTGTTACTTTTTCTTCTTTGGTAAAGTTTCTTTTGAGTCCGCCAAATTCTCTTTGACCAATTAAAAACAAGATGGCCTCTACACTGGCTTCTTTCCCTGTGATATCCAAAATTAGATCTTTTATTTTCTGCCAATCTCTGGTATTTTCTTCCATATCTTTTTATTCCTTTACTTTGTGCCGGTTGTTTTCAAATGAGCCGAATTAAAGGACTTGTTCAGCGTTCAAAAAACGTAAAAATTTTTCAGAAAGTCAGCCTAGAAAATGCATACGACATTCAAGAAAAAACACTACGAAGGTTAATGCTTAAGGCAAAGCATACCTTTTTTGGAGAAGTTCATCGTTTTGGAACTATCCTCAAAAGTGATTTTTTGGTCGATGCTTTTAAAAATGAAGTAAGGCTTGTTGATTACAGTGGCATGCTTCCATGGTGGAAACGCTTACAACATGGAGAGCAAAATATCACTTGGCCTGGAAAAGTAAGTCATTTTGCCTTGAGTTCTGGAACCACTGATGGTGCCAGTAAGTATATTCCAATTACCAAAGATATGTTACGCTCCATGCGCAGAGCAAGTTTTAGGCAAATGTTGTCCATTAATCGAAATGATGTAGGCATCGATACTTTTGCCAAGCATTGGCTAATGGTTGGTGGAAGCACCAATTTAGAATACAACGGCGTATTTTATGCTGGCGATCTTAGCGGTATTGCCACCAACAAAGTGCCGATCCTTTTTCAACGTTTCAGCAAGCCAGAACCTGCCATTCGCTACGAAGACGATTGGCAAGAAAAAATTCATAAAATGACACTTGAAGCCCGAAACTGGGACGTTGGTTTGGTAGCAGGTGTCCCCGCTTGGATACAATTGCTATTTGAACGTATAATGGCTCATTATCAATTGGATAATATACACCAAATGTGGCCAAATTTTCGCGCATATGCTCATGGTGGCGTAGCGCTTAGGCCTTACAAAAAAAGATTTCAAGAGCTTCTTGGGGAAGAGATAAAATACTTTGAAACCTATTTGGCTTCTGAAGGATTTATTGGTTTTCAAAGACGTATGGGTGCTGAGGTGGGTATGCGGCTATTGATTCGAAACGGTATTTTTTTCGAGTTTATCCCTTTTGATGAAAAACACTTTGATGGAGAAGGCAAATTGCTTTCTAATGTTCAAACACTTAATATTCGTGAAGTGCAAGAAAATAAAGACTATGCCTTGGTAATGAGCACCAACGCAGGCGCTTGGAGATACCTGATTGGAGATGTGGTACAATTTACTGACTTGTCCGAACTAGAAATAAAAATTACTGGACGCACCAAACATTTCATTAGTTTATGCGGCGAGCATTTATCTGTTGACAATATGAACCAAGCCGTTAGCGAAATTGCAGAAGAATTTGGTATAAATATTCTTGAATTTTGCGTAGTTGGCTTACCTTACAAAGGATTTTTTGCCCACCAATGGTATGTAGGCCTAGACAGATCTTTTGACCAAAAAGAGACATTACAAGCAGCATTGGACCAACGTTTGAAAAAACTGAACGCCGATTATGCAACAGAAAGACAAGCCGCATTAAAAGGCATGTTTGTGAAAATATTGCCACAAGAAATGTTTATCAATTTTATGCGTAAAAAAGGTCGTGAGGGTGCACAAAACAAGTTTCCAAGGGTTTTGCGTGGCGAGATGCTGGATGATTGGCTCGCATTTATTAAGTAAGTTTTTTCATCTTTAAAAAATTCCTTTACATTCATTGAACCTTTTTATGAAAGTTAATTCAATTAATTATTCTGTTTATACAGGTAAATTTATCCCTTCTTCTTGTCAAGAACAAAAAGTTTTAACGCTTACCATTCTCCACAAACTTTTACAGACAGCATATGAAAGTAAACTGAAAGATGCGGAATTTTCACAAGCTACTTCAATTATCATTTTAGGAAATCAGGTCAAGAAGTTATCCAATTCACAAAATATCAACAAATTGGAGAAATACCCACATTGAAAGGAAATATGGATTGAAAAATAACCTAAACCGGTCTTAAACGATGTTGATATGCTTTATCAAGCCATTATGCTAAATAGTATGCATTTGGTTTTATTTGAAATGGATATATGACCAAATATAAGTCACGCGTGTTATTTGATTCAGGTTTTTCTTTGCTTGCCTTAGTAATCCTTATTGATTTTTCTTTTCCTGGATATACCACCCATGACCAAATCATTGTCATACAAAAAAAGAGACAAGAACACTACAACCCCTCAAAAAATTTTCATTATTCGTATAAAGCTATTGCAGGCAAAAATAAATTTTCGATTGACGAACGCTTTGCTAAATTAGTTAAGGCAGGCGATAAAATAGACTACTGCATATCCAAAATATATAAAAAGGTGAACTGGTACAAATTGTCTGGTTCCCAAAAAAAATCCTACTATGCCTTGCGGATTATTTCAGGTTTTGTTCTTCCTTTGATTGCCCTTTTCGTCATAGTCATGGTATGGAGATTCCAATGGAAAGCTGAAATATTTGTATTTGTTCTAAAAACTTTGCTTTTGGCGGACTTAATTTATTTGCAGATTTAAATGGTGTTTTTACCTACCTTTAGTTGAGGTTTAATCTATAAAACAATCTTGCCTTAAATAGCCAACTGTCTTGAAAGACAAAATTTCTGATGGATCGATTGTCGCCAAAATATACTAGTGGAATACCAAACTTTACCCCTTCGTCATATACCTCATAAGTTCTGCCAATAGACCTACCTATACAGAGCTGCAAGTTGATTCCATTACCCATTGCATATTGGACATAACTGTACAGGTCCTTCGCAGATTTTTCAAGATAAAGCGACTCATAATTGCCCAAATTCGATGACATATTAAAACTTCTCACTTGGCCTTTGAAGTTGAGTCCTATGCGCATTCTTTTTTGAAAACTGTAGTTGACATCAGCAGACAAGGGCAAAAGCAATTTTGTTTCTATTTTCTTGCTAGGGTTCAGATGATACAGCCCAAAAAGTGGTACAACAAAAGGTCCGAACCTTTCAGTATTCGAATAGAAACCCAAACGATAATTCATGGCCTCATTCTTAACATATTTCATTAGAATAACTGCCCCCAATTGATAATCCTTTGGTCCTAGCTTGTTTAAATCTGATGAAATTTTGGGCAATATAAGGTAGGTACCACTCCATTTATCACTATGTTGATGGTTTAGACCCAGTTTCAGCGTAAAACCACTCAGGCTTTCTTCCCCTCTTGATGGGTCAAAATCGGCTTTTATATTTTCATAAATCAAACCCGCTAAAACAGTGGTTTTTTCTGTTAAAACAATAGGTGCTGTAAATTCTGCATTTATTTCATGGAGTTTTGTTTCTTGCGAAGAAGAATCAAAAGAAATAGCAGGTGTAATAGCGTAATCTGAGCTGATCAAGTCTATATAGCTTTGGGCGCTAAGTTTTATGCTGCATAACAAAATAAAAATGAGCGATATAGCTCCTTTACTCATGGTTCAAACTAAGTAAAATATTTGATAAAAAAAAATTTTTCCTTTACACCTTTTCCAATCTGTAGGAAAGAAGTTCTCCTAAAATAAACAATATATGCTCTTCGCTATCTGCTTCAACAAGCTTTGCGCGAAAAGGCTTAACCCCTGGGATACCTTTGAAATAATTGCCGTAATGTCTACGCATTTCAAAAATTCCCCGGCGTTCCCCTTTCCACATTATAGATTCCTTTAAATGTAATTTGCATACCTCCACTCTTTGTTCGATGCTGGGTTCTTCTGCATGGTTTCCTGTTTTGAAATAATGTTTTATTTGGTTAAAAATCCAAGGATTTCCAATAGCGGCTCTCCCTATCATAAGCCCATCCACACCATAAGTATTTAGTGCCATTTGTGCTTTTTCCGGTGAGTCAATGTCACCATTTCCAAATACAGGAATGTGCATTCGTGGGTTATTTTTCACTTCAGCAATTGGTTCCCAGTCGGCTTCGCCTTTGTACATCTGTTTTCTTGTCCGTCCATGAATAGAAATGGCATAAATACCGATATCTTGTAAACGTTCAGCAACTTCAACTATTTTAATAGAATCCTTATCCCAGCCCAATCTTGTTTTAACTGTAACGGGTAAATGGGTGGACTCAACAATGGTTTTAGTCATTTCTACCATTTTAGGAATGTCTTGCAAAAGTGCAGCGCCAGCCCCCTTGCATGCCACTGCTTTTACGGGACAGCCGTAATTGATGTCAATGATATTTGGATTTGTTTGGGTGGCAATGTGCGTTGCTTCTCTCATAGATGTTATATCCGAGCCAAATATTTGAATGCCAATTGGCCTTTCGTATTCGTATATATCTAGTTTTTCCGTGCTTTTTAGGGCATCACGAATAAGGCCTTCGGAAGAAATGAACTCTGTATACATGACGTCTGCACCATTGTTTTTGCAAACTTTTCGAAAAGGAGGATCACTAACATCTTCCATGGGTGCCAATAACAAAGGGTTTTCACCTAAGTCTATGTCCCTTATTTTAACCATTTTTGTGATGCAAAAGTACAATGACAAACAACAACCAAACAAAAAGGATTGGCGATTGGCAACAATTGCTTATGGGCATCGGCTTTTGGATCTTGCTCAGCGCCCTGTTGGCGCAATTGGCCTTGGTTTTTTCAGAAAATGTCCTAGGTGTTTCCCTGGCTAGTTTGAGTAACCAAAACAAACTAAAGGAAGAAGAATGGTGGACACTTGTTTTGTCTGGACTCTTTATTCCTTCCCTGTCGTTTGTTCTCGCACCTTTCGGACTATCCAAAATTTTTCGTCGTTCCTGGTTGGATGAGCTTACACTTAACAGAGCGCCCATTAAAAAACAGTTATTGCTTTCCTTACTTTTATTTGTGTTTAGCTCTGGAGCTGTAGGTTTTTTATTGCAAATAAACCAAGGGCTAACATTGCCAGAGGAGTTAAGTAAAGTGGTTCAAAGTTTAGAAGCGCAAAGCAACCGTGTGTATCAGATGGTTTTACAGAAAAACCAAGGTTTTGGTACCTTATTGGTCATTGTTTTTATGGCTTTTTTTCCTGCGCTAACTGAAGAAGTTTTTTTTCGTGGTTTTGCAATGAAAAAACTTATCGGTATTGGTGGTAACTTTCACTTAGGCATTTGGTTGAGCGCTGCGTTTTTTGCTATTATACATGTTCAACCATTAAAATTTTTACCCATGTTGTTACTTGGCGCTATTTTGGGTTATGTTGCTTATTATTCAAGGAGCATTTGGGCATCAGTATCTATTCATTTTATGAATAATACGCTAGCTGTTCTACAAAATTACTTTAATAAAAAAGAGGTGCTTAATATTCCTGACATCGAAGAAAGTGTGCATATAAATCCGCTGCTTGCGGCTGTTTCATTTTTAGCTATTTTTGGCATTCTTTTTCTGATGAACAAAGCTGAAAAAGAAATAATTTATCCAGAAAATATACATGATTATCAGAGCGATTAGTGGTTTATTTTTTGTCGGTCTTTGCCTTGCTTCTTTACTTTACCCGGATTGGTACAGCTATCTTATTTTTGGGTTTTTTCTAGCAATAACCTTTTGGGAAAGCGCTTCTTTCTCTTCAAGAGCAGTAGGTTTGTTTGAGCGACTAAGTACAACAATTGTTTTTTCTATATGCATTGTATTGGCATTTTTTTATTGGACGCCAAAAGACAATGCAATGTCTTTTATGCTATTGTTGTTTTTGTTAGCAGTGTTTGGAAATTTGTTGGGCCGAAAAAATCGGCCTTGGTTGCTTTGCTTGTACTTCGCAATTCCCTTTTTTCTTCTAATGGTGGAATTAAGAGATTTATACGAGCAAAAGCAAGTCTTCATGCTGTTCATCCTGATTTGGGGATTTGATGTTTTTTCCTATTTAGGCGGTAAGTTTTTTGGGGAAACTAAACCATTTCCAACACTATCTCCAAATAAAAGTTTGGAGGGTTATGCCATTGGCCTTGTATGTTTACTGGGTTGCACTTATTTACTTGAGCAACCATTTTGGTGCACGCTCATTGTTGCTGTTTTGGGTAGCGCTGGAGATCTGTACATATCATTTCTGAAGAGACGAGTAGGGTTAAAAGACAGCGGAAAAATTATGCCCGGACATGGGGGACTTATCGACCGTTTTGACTCCTTTACATTAACCTATCTTGCTTATTTTCTAATAAAATATGCTTCCACATATTATACATATTGATTACAATTAAATTCAATAAAAGTCCATGTTGAATTTAGAATTACATTTGCCCTAAATTTTTTGCTATGAGTTCGAAATATAAAGAACCAGCTCCCATTAAAGACGCTCTGAACCCCTTAGAGTCAATGATGGAAAGATTTGATGAAGCAGCCGATATTCTTGGCTTAGATTCTGGTATTTACAACGCATTAAAGTTTCCTGAAAAATCATTTGAGGCAAACCTAACCATCACTATGGATGATGGAAGCATTAAGGTTTTTCAGGCTTTCAGAGTTATTCACTCTGCTCTTTTGGGTCCTTCTAAAGGCGGAATTCGCTATTCCCATTTGGTGAACAGCCAAGAGGTAAAAGCGCTAGCCGCTTGGATGACATGGAAATGTGCTGTAGTGGGGATACCTTATGGTGGTGCAAAAGGTGGTATTAAGTGTGATCCTCGGGAGATGAGTTCAGGAGAATTGGAACGACTTACCCGTGCATATACAAATGCCATGCAAGATGTTTTTGGACCCGATAAAGACATTCCTGCACCAGATATGGGCACCAATGCGCAGGTAATGGCTTGGATAATGGATGAGTATTCTAAAGTTAAGGGTCAATCTACTCCCGGGGTTGTTACAGGAAAACCAAAGGTTTTGGGTGGTTCGGAGGGAAGATTTGAAGCAACCGGAAGGGGTGTAATGGTCAGTACAAGAACCGCAATGGGCAAATTAAAAATAAACCCAACTTCTTCAACGTGTGCCGTTCAAGGTTTTGGCAATGTTGGTTCTATTTCAGCTAAGCTTATTGGTCAACAAGGCGTAAAAATTGTTGCTATCAGCGACATTAGTGGCGGTTATTATAAAAAAGATGGTTTCAACATTCCAGAAGTAATTGAATATATCAATAAAAATAACGGAACCTTAGAAGGTTTACAAGCCGATAAGATTGGTAA